>Ga0207747_1000419_pt1 | contig 49551 bp, 35 predicted proteins | sample HigsolmetaGSP11D_FD_184839 | JGI IMG/M metagenome (GOLD analysis project Ga0207747, IMG submission 184839) | High solid enriched microbial communities from the Joint BioEnergy Institute, USA - SP1-1-D (SPAdes) | ecosystem: Engineered > Bioreactor > SSF (Solid state fermentation) > Aerobic >...
TATTTTTTTGAAGAGGCTAGCGGACGTGACAAGCGCCCTCGATCCATCGAAGCGCATGCGAGCCTCGCAACAGGTCAACGCGGAGCGCCGTCGCCGCGCTTCCACCATCGGAATGCCTGATAAAGTCCAACCGGCTTCGCGGCTGCGGGTCCACTTCGTTCCGATACCCCACCATCGGAATGCCTGATAAAGTCCTGGAGCCACGGTGAGCGGAAGTCAACTGCAGTTCCGATACCCCACCATCGGAATGCCTGATAAAGTCTTTATAGCGGGCGTCCGCTTGACGGTAAGCGTTCCGATACCCCACCATCGGAATGCCTGATAAAGTCAGACCAGCGTTGAACGCTTCAGCGCCGGCAGTTCCGATACCCCACCATCGGAATGCCTGATAAAGTCCTTTGCTGCGACGGGCAAGGGTGACGAAAAGTTCCGATACCCCACCATCGGAATGCCTGATAAAGTCCGATTCGCTGACCGGGGCTGGCATATCTTTGTTCCGATACCCCACCATCGGAATGCCTGATAAAGTCCGATGAGCGAGGAATGCCGCAAGGAGCAGGGTTCCGATACCCCACCATCGGAATGCCTGATAAAGTCCGCCTCGACCGGGAAACGCGTATACGTCTCGTTCCGATACCCCACCATCGGAATGCCTGATAAAGTCCGCCGCTTGTTCGTCCGTTTCGGCGTGCTCGTTCCGATACCCCACCATCGGAATGCCTGATAAAGTCGGTACTGTGTCTCTGCCAGTCGCCGGATTTGTTCCGATACCCCACCATCGGAATGCCTGATAAAGTCGATGGTGCTGACCACTACGCCCTCGAACAGGTTCCGATACCCCACCATCGGAATGCCTGATAAAGTCTTCGCCCCAAGTGACCGTCCCCGCTCGACTGTTCCGATACCCCACCATCGGAATGCCTGATAAAGTCATTGTCCTGCCTCCGCCCGCCTGCGCCGTCGTTCCGATACCCCACCATCGGAATGCCTGATAAAGTCGGCGGAGGACGGCGTTCACATCTTCCGGGAGTTCCGATACCCCACCATCGGAATGCCTGATAAAGTCGTAGAACTCGCCAGAGGTTGCAATGTTGCGGGTTCCGATACCCCACCATCGGAATGCCTGATAAAGTCGTCCTCTTGTCATACCTTTAACCCTATCCGGTTCCGATACCCCACCATCGGAATGCCTGATAAAGTCGGTCAGCCTCGATGTCCTCGCGATCCAGCGTGTTCCGATACCCCACCATCGGAATGCCTGATAAAGTCTCTCGTACGAGCCGGCCATTGGGCCGCTTCGTTCCGATACCCCACCATCGGAATGCCTGATAAAGTCCGAACGTGGCGAGCCTCAACGCCCGTCTCTGTTCCGATACCCCACCATCGGAATGCCTGATAAAGTCCAGGTCCTCGAACAGCGCGTCGAGGTTGCCGTTCCGATACCCCACCATCGGAATGCCTGATAAAGTCTGACGGCCCGCAAGCAGCTGTCGGAAAAGCATTTTTTCTAGAAAAGCTCGATTTGCTCCGGCAAATCGGGCTTCTTTTTTGTGGGCCGCGGACCGAAAAACTCGCGGGTCATGGCGTACTGCTTGTCCGTCACCAGGAAGAAGGCCACCTGCGCGCCCGGGGGAATGTGGACGCGCAGACGCTGGATGGTCGCCTCCGCGATCGCAAGCGTGGGAAAATGCCGGACGTACAGGGAGTACTGGAGCTGGATGAAGTTCTCCTGCAGCAGCCGCTTGCGGAAGATGGTGTAGTCGTAGCGCTCTTCCTCGGTCGTCATGGGGCAGTCGTAAACGGCGATCACCCACATGACCCGCCACCCGTTCACGCCCATCGTTCTTCGCCGCGATCGAGCGGCGCCACGTTTTCGGGAAGAACGAGCCGTTCGCCGGGCCGCTCCAGCAGGCGGACGTAGCTTGCGACCGTCTCCGTAACGGCCGCCGGCAGACGGTACGTCGCCTTGCCCATACGCACGGGAAATTCGACGAAGCCCAGGATTCTCTTCCTCGCGGCGCCGTCGAACTCGCCGAAATCCTCCTGCTCGATAACATGCCGTTCGACGACGAAGCGATAAGGCTCGATGAAATCGTCGGCAAGGTTGAACGGGTTCTCCATGTTCCTGTGCCCAAGGCCGAGAGCGGGGTGCAATCCCGCCTGGACGAGCGCCCGCGCCACCATGGAGCGAAGCACCGCGTAGCCGTAGTTCAGCCGCGCGTTGAGCGGATCCTCGGCACCCTGCTTGGCACGCTGGAAGCCTGCGGGCAGGAGGCACCTCCAATAATGCCGCGCGCCGATGCCCTCGCATTTGTTGGCATCGTCCGGCAATACCGCTTTCGCGAGCCGCTCCAGGCGCAAGCCCCCCCTTGCGGCCGAAATGGCGAAGATTGGCCGCCTGGGTCCGTAAGCGTGCCTGCACGATTTCCTGCCACACCAAGGCCCGCCTGGGCGACGCGTCCAGAGCCATCTGATAACGCAACCTGCGAACGGAATCGCCATGATTCGCCCACGGATAAATCGAGGCGCAGGGATGATGCTTGGCATCGGTGACGATCACGCTCGCGCCGGCTTCGGCCAGCACCCTCAATACATGGACCGACATCTGGATCGTATGGTGGTGCAGGCAAAGCACCGCGATGTCCTTAGGCAGTACATGGACATCCTCGTAGCCCTCCCGGCTGATGCACAGCCGGCCGAGATGCACCGACAAGCGCGCCGGGTTCTCGATCAGCAATATCCGATGGTCCGACATCAGTCCTTCACGAGGCGCAAACGCCCTGCCTGCCCAAAGGAGACCTTCTGGCGGCTCAATGGCTTATCATCAAACGGCCTCGGATCGGTATGTTCAACCAGGCAAATATTTCCTTCAGACTTGAAGTATCCGACGCGGTAATAGCGCCCGTTCTTCGTATCGCGGACGACGTCGCCCTTGTATAGGCGGACCCTGCCCTTAGCCGGTTTGCTGTTGCTTCTCAAAGCTTCCCACATCGTGACGAGCCTGCAATCGCGCGCCTTTCCGTTCTCCACCTTGAATTCCAGATACGCATAACCGGCGTGGCGCAGCCTTTTGGTATGCACCGTGCCCCGCCGGTCGGTATGCGCGACAATCGCAACCTCTTCAGCGTAGTTGTCCGTGTAACAGCGCACCCGTCTGATGGGAATCTTCTTGCCGTATTTCTCCTGATAGAACGGCTGCGCAAGGGCCGCGGCGGCTCTCGCGCCGGCAGCGATTCGCGCCTCGAATTCCCGTGAAACGAGCGCCCGCGTCTCGTCGCTGACGATCGAAGCGATCGCCTTCCGCGCCTGCTCCACGGTCCCCGTCTTCCGGTTGATCAACTCGGACAAAGGTACGCGCAGCGTGAGCCGCAGTTTTTCTTCTCCGTCCCGCTGTGCAACGGAGTAGGCCGTGCTCTTGAAAATCGGGCCCGCGGGATAGGGATCGCGCTTGAAGGACAGGCGGCACTCCGAAACCGCGCGAACGGCGACGTCCCGCAGGTTGTGCAGCGGCGGCGCGGGCGCTTTCAGTCTCGGCCGCTCTCCGTTCAGGCACCGCTCGCTGTCTTCCTTGTATTGCCGGGCCATGCGCTGGAACAGCGCGCGGGAGGTCAGCGCGATGACGATGGCGTCGATCAGATGGTGGCGGTGGTCGATACGCTTGTCCAGGCGCCGGTCCGTATAGGAATCGGTGCTCGGCGCGTGATGCCCCTCCCACACCGGCCGGAAACGCTCGAACTCTTCGGGCGTAATGATCTTGCCGTCCTCATCCGCTATAGGAAGTCCCTCCGTTAAGCGCACTTCCGGAATAACGGTATCGAGTTTCCAGCTGCGCCGCAGGAAAGCCGTCAACTCGCCACGCGAGACGGAAACCGGTCTGGCGGAGATCGAACCCATCCACTGTGCGACCTCCTTGGCGATCCAGGAGGTCTGGTGGAATTGCCGGTCGGCAAAGTCGGCAATGGCCTCGTCGTTCAACACCTCCTGCTCGAAATCCTTGAGCAGCAGCAATTTCGCCTTGCGGAACTGCTTGTGCTTCTCGAACCACTTGGCGCGTTCTTCGACGATCTGCCAACGCTCCGGGTCGCGGCCGTCCCCCCACGCCTGCCACGGCGTGCGGTTTCCCTTGGCGGCGTTGCAGTCGCGATGCGCGAGCACGATTTCACTGCGCTTGTAACCGACCTGCGTCAGGGAGCGCGGCACGATGTGCTCGTATTCGGTCTCCGCGCCCGACAAGGCCGCTTCGAGATTGATCGTCCGGTTGCAGTACGGACAGAACTTCTGTCCCTGATCGGTCCAAAGCAGGTAGCGCCGCACGCGAGAGGGCGTCACTTTCGCGCCGTGCTCCCGGATAACCTTTTCCGCATTGTCGCGCGCCCGGCGGTTCCGGTCCATCGTCTTCTCGCGCTCGTTGCGCATGGCAATCCCGACACCCATCTCGCGCGCCATTTCCACCACGACTTCATGCGGAGGCGTGCCAAGCGCCGAGATGATGCGGTTCACGACGAATCTGACTTGCCGGAGCGCGCCGTCGACCACGTCGTTCCCCGTGCGCTTGGCCGGCGGCAGGTAGCGCAAAGTCGCGTTGCGGACGTTCGCGCTTTTCTCCGGATAGCAGATGCGTACCGCGATTTCTTCGTCGATCTTTCCGCGTTCGGCGGTATCGGGCCACCACGGCTCGGCGAACCAGTCTGCAAGCCGGTTAAGCGCCTTCACGGAATACGAAGCCCTTCCCGCATCGAATCCCATCGCCGAAAGCCGGTCCAGCTTGCCGGTCTCCTTGATACGGTTGACGAACGCGACCATGTCCGGGTTGAGCGTTCTCGGCGTACCGTCGGCCTTGGCGAAGCGCGTATGCCATTGCGGATCGTCGAGCTGTTCCGGAGAGCCGAGCTCGGCGAGGAAATTGATGACCTGCACCTGCGTCCGCTCATCAAGTAAGCGCCACTCGTTCTCCAGCCCGAGCTTGCGGAACACCGCATTGGTCTTGTTGCCGGGCAGTTCGTCACGGCTGGCGCGGTCGAGGTTCAGGCCACGCCCCGGCGGCTGTCCGCATCCGGCTTTTTCGAGCGCGGCGAGAATCGTTTTGAAAGAGACCTTTTCCTTCTCGTCCAGCAGCCGGCGGATGACATCTTTCTGTTGCGGCGTGAGCGGCAACGCATGACGGCCTACACCCCAGCGCAGATCGGCGAGCGTCTTTTCGATGCGGAAGCGCTGGAAGGCCGGCTGCGCTCTGGGCGCGCGCGGCAAGGTCGGTTCGAGCGCGCAATGCCCGACGAGGTCACGCGGCGACTTGAGCGGGCGTTGATGGAAGATCGCTTCGGCGAACAGCGCCTTGAGCGGACGGCCGTCCCTGCTCGTGTTGAGTACCGGGTGGTATTGCGCCTGCGTATCCCAGATATGCGAGAACTCCTGCTCGACCTGGCTGCGCAACGCGTAAAGATTCTGCAATTCCGGCGTCGGCTGCTCGGCGAGCTTCAGGCGGGTCGGGAAGCCTTGCTGCAGACGGTGATAAAGGAACTCGCCCAGGGTTACATACGGAACGCCGCGTGCTTCGGCCAGCTCGGCCATCTGCCGTTTGAGCTCGTTGCTGCCGCCTTCGACCTCGCCGACCTTGGCGTTTTCGCCTTTGGGACGGAAGTCGCCGGCATATCCGCGGCGCTTGGCGAGCCGCAGGAAGATGCGCATCAGATCTTCGAGCTCTACGCGCTCGCGCGCCGCCTGAGCGCGCAGGCGGGGAAGGTTCGCTCCGGAGTCCGGTTGCAGTTCTTCCCGCTTCAAACCCAGCAACGGTGCAAGCGCCGCGATCCTGCGCAGACGCCCGGCGCGCCGGTCGATCTGGCGCCGCTGCATGCGCGCCTGCCGGCGCTTGGCTTTCTTGGATTGCAGTTTGCCGAGCCCTCCGTTCTCAAGTGGCTCATCGAATATGCGGACCTCATGCGCGACAAGGTCGAGCGGTTCGCCGTTGTCGGACAGTCTGATTGCGGCGGCTCCGACGGATGCGGTCCCGATATCCAGCCCCAGACGATATTTCATCTTATTGTTCCCCCGAGTTCGTCGCTCCCCGAGCGAGCTTATTGATCTCCCGAGTCCAGCAGTGATACGCTGATGTAGCGTATCAGGCATTCCGATGGTGGGGACTATCGGCAACAAGGGGAAGGCCGCAAGGCCGACCCCACCGATACGCGGCCGGACTTCGGTCCGGCCCGGGCGGCGGGCCTTCGGCCCGCCGCTTTTACTTTTATTTTGTGGTTATCGATAGTGCCGCAGGACCCAGGCCAGGCAGGCCCATTATATAAACTATATTCCTGTCGGATTCTCGTCAGAACTTTTACACGCCGCGGCGCATCGCCCCTTCTTACACTGCCCCCACGTCTTGAAGCTGGCCTATTATCCCGACTCGGCCGTAACGCCCGAGGTCGGGGTCCACAGCCTGTGCAGGAGATCGCGCTGCCGATATGCCCCTGCGATGACAGAGATACCCAACGAACTGCCTGTAGACATACGCCGACTGCGTGCCGACGAGCTTGCCGCAGCGGCAAAACTTTGTGCCTGCGCCATGCGCCAGAACCCCGTGCACCTGCGGGTGTTCGGCAAGGAACCGGAGCGGCTCGACCGGCGGCTGCGCCGCTTCTTCGATGCCGTGCTGCCCTACATCCACGGCAAGGGCGTGTTGTGGGGCGCCTATGTGGACGACCGTCTGATCGGCGTGCTGGGCGCGCTGCCGCCCAGGCGTTGCGCACCCATGTCGCTCGACCTGCTGCGGATGCTGCCGAATCTGCTGATGAGCCCCGCGGTGCTGGTACGGCTCTATCGCTGGCTCGACACTTGGCGCCGCAACGATCTGCCCGGCCGGCACTGGCACATCGGGCCGCTCGCCGTGGAGCCGAGCCATCAGGGCCGCGGCGTGGGCACGCGGCTCCTCGACCACTGCTTCGCGCACACGACCGACGCCGCGCTCTATCTCGAAACGGACACGGAATACAACGTCGGGTTCTACGGCAACTTGGGTTTCAAGGTCTTGAGGAGCGTGGACGTGCTCGGCGCGCCCACCTGGCTCATGCGGCGCGATGCGGCGGAACCGACCGTCGCCGCTGCCGCTAGCCCCACACCAGCCACGTCCCGATAAGTAAGGCCGGCCAACCGGCCGCGGGTCCCAATAGCACGCGATTGACACGGTTGGCCGGGACATAGCCGACACCGTGCGTGAAGCAGGCCGCGATGCCCCACATCATCGACATCAGCGCCGAATGGCTCGCCCCGGCGAAAGCGACGGGATAGGCGAGGATGAGGCCGCTCGCCGCGATCGCAGCGAGCAGCGAGACGCCCCGGGCAACACGCACACGGACCGGCTGCCGGTCAAGGGTTGTTGCCATCCTGCTCGGAGACTTCAACAGTCTCCAGCCACAACGCATTGATCACGCCGAACGCCGCGGCGAGCAGCACTCCGAGTATCCAGGCGAAATACCACATCGATCGCTCCTTCAGTACAACGAGTGGGAGTGCTCTTGCACATGCCGCACCGTCACGCGGCCCCACATCTTGCGATAGCTCCATACGGTGTAGGCGAGCACCACCGGCACGAACAGCACGGCGGCACCGAACATCACGCTGAGCGTCAGTTCGCTCGACGCCGCGTCCCACAGCGTGAGACTCGAATCCGGCGAAGCGCTCGAAGGCATGACGAAGGGGAACATCGAAAAGCCCGCGGTAAGGATGGTGCCCGCGGCGGTGAGGCTGCTGGCGATGAAACCGAATCCCGGCCGCCGCGCACGCGCGCACAGTACCGCCAGCGCCGCCGCGGCAAACCCGAGCAGCGGCGCAGTCAGCATCCACGGATAGCGGCCGTAGTTGTCCAGCCAGCCTCCTGTTGCCGCCTCCACCGTCTTCGCCAGCGGATTGGACGCGGCGCCGCCGTCAGGCATCGCGACGACGCGATAGCCGTCCACGCCGAACGCCACCCCAAGGCCCGCCAGCGCGAACAGCACGATAAAGGCGATGCCAGCGACGGTGGCCGCCCCGCGCGCACGTTCGGCGATCGCTTCGTCGGCGCGCAACTGCAGCCACAGCGCGCCGTGCAGGACCAGCATGGCGAGACTCACCAGCCCGCACAGCAGCGCGAAGGGATTGAGCAGGCCGAAGAAGCTGCCGGTGTAACGCGGCGTGAGGAATTCGTCGTACTCGAAAGGTACGCCGAGCAACAGATTGCCGAAGGCGACACCGAAGATCAGCGCGGGCACCGCGCTGCCGGCGAAGAGCGCCCAATCCCAGGCGTTGCGCCAGCGCGGATCGTCGATCTTGCTGCGGTAGTCGAAGCCCACCGGGCGGAAGAACAGTGCGAACAGCGTCAGCATCATCGCGATATAGAAGCCCGAGAAGGCCGCCGCGTACACCACCGGCCAGGCGGCGAAGAGCGCCCCGCCGGCGGTGATGAGCCACACCTGGTTGCCGTCCCAGTGCGGCGCCATGGTGTTGATGATCACGCGCCGCTCGTCGTCGTTCCTGCCCAGCCAGGGCAGCAGGGTGCCCACGCCCATGTCGAAACCGTCGGTGACGGCAAAGCCGATGAGCAGCACGCCGACGAGCACCCACCAGATCAGCTTGAGCGTTTCGTAGTCCATCTCAGATCTCCTTCCGCATGGGTTGCATGCTCAGACGGCCCGCCATGCCGGCCTGTCCGCCACGTCCGGCCTGCTCCCAGTGATAGCGGCCTGTGTGCAGACTGCTGGGACCGCGGCGCGCGATGCGGAACATCAGATACAGCTCGACCGCGAGCAGCAGCGTGTAGAACAGCGCAAAACCGGCGAGCGAGAAGTAAAGGTCGCCCGCTTCGAGCGTGGAGGTGCTGAGCCGCGTCGGCAGGATGCCGCCGATGGACCAGGGCTGTCGGCCGTATTCCGCGACGAACCAGCCCAGTTCGCCGGCGATCCACGGCAGAGGGATGGCGTAGAGTGCGAGCTTCAGCAGCCAGCGCTTCTGCGTCTCGACGCGCTTGGCCGTGTACCAGAAGGCGGCCACGAAGATGAACAGCATGACGAAACCCGCCGCCACCATCAGCCTGAACGACCAGAAAAGCGGCCATACCTTCGGCACGGTGTCGCGCGCGGCCTGGGCGATCTGCTCGTCGGTGGCGTCAACCACCGCGGGCGTGTATTTCTTCAGCAGCAGACCGTAGCCGAGGTCTTTCTTCACCGTCTCGAACGCGGCCTTGTCCTCCTCGGTGTAGTCGCCGCTACGCAGCTTGGTGAGCAGCGCGTAGGCCTGCATGCCGTTGCGCACGCGCTGCTCGTTTTCCGAGATCAGCTCCTTGATGCCCTTGATCGGCTCGTCCGTGGAACGCGTGGCGAGCAGGCCCAGCACGTAGGGAATCTTGAGCGCATAGTCCGTGCGCATTTCGTCTTCGCGCGGGACGCCGATCACCGTGAAGGACGCGGGCGCAGGCTGCGTCTCCCATTCCCCTTCGATGGCGGCGAGCTTCACCTCCTGCACGTCGCCGAGGGTATAGCCCGATTCGTCACCCAGCACGATGACCGAGAGAATCGACGCCAGGCCGAAGGCGGCCGCGATCGCGAAGGAGCGTCGCGCGAACGCGAGGTCGCGCCCCTTGAGGATGTACCACGCGCTGATGCCGAGCACGAACATGGAGCCGGTCACGTAACCGGCCGCCACCGTGTGCACGAACTTCACCTGCGCGACGGGGTTGAAGACGAGATCGGCAAAACTCGTCATCTCCATGCGCATGGTCTCGAAATTGAACTCGGCGCCGACCGGGTTCTGCATCCAGCCGTTCGCCACCAGGATCCACAGCGCCGAGATGTTCGAGCCGATCGCCGTCAGGAAGGTCACCAGCAGGTGCTGGCGCTTGGACAGGCGCTCCCAGCCGAAGAAGAACAGACCGATGAAGGTCGATTCGAGAAAGAAGGCCATCAGGCCTTCGATGGCGAGCGGCGCTCCGAAGATGTCGCCCACGTAGTGCGAGTAGTAGGCCCAGTTGGTGCCGAACTGGAACTCCAGCGTGATGCCGGTCGTGACGCCCAGAGCGAAGTTGATGCCGAACAGCTTGCCCCAGAACTTCGTCATGTCCCGGTAGATTTCCTTGCCGGTCATCACGTACACCGTTTCCATGATGACCAGCAGCCAGGCCAGACCGAGCGTGAGCGGCACGAACAGGAAGTGATACATGGCGGTGAGCGCGAACTGCAGCCGCGACATTTCAACCACCGAATCGGCGACCATTTCTTATTGACCCTCCTGGTTGGCAGGCTGCGGGGAATGCAGCAGCACTTGATCGATCCGTTGCGCGTCGACCGCGACCGGATCGGAGAAGAACGCAAAACGAATCCCGGCCAGCGCCACCAGCTTGAAGATCAGCACAAGCACGAGCTCACGTAGCAAGGGGACCTGGGGGAAGCGCCTCATGTTGTTCTTCAGCGATGGCCCATGACCGGGACTCGCCGGGCCTATCGCATCATCCATGCCAGTGCGGTGGCGACGCACAAGGCATTGAAAAGCATGATTGTTTGTGCGCCTCCTTGAGCGCTCGTGCCCTTGCATCCGCCAAAGCTGTCAGTCCGGGAGCTATACTCAGTGTCAAATCTGTCAGCCCTCCCCCAATGACAACGACGCCCCCGGACACCGAGCCGCATCTCCTCGCCGGCCTGCTCGACGCCTACAAGGAACCGGCCGTACTGCTGGATGAGCGCTATCGCATCGTCGCTGCCAACGCCGCCTACCGCGCGCTTTACGGCGGGGACGGCGCGGTGCTGGGACGGCACTGTTACGAGGTCTCGCACCGGCAGGCGGTGCCCTGCGATCTGACGGGTGAGAACTGCCCGCTGCAGACCTGCCGCGCTTATGGCGAGCCGCAGCGTGTGCTGCACGTTCATCACACGCCGCGCGGCGACGAACACGTGGACGTGGAGTTGCGGCCGCTGCGCAACGAACGTGGCGAGATCCGTTACTTCATCGAATTGATGCAGCCCAGCCGCGTCGGCAGCACCCGGCCCGACGAAGGCGGACTGGTGGGACGCTCGCCGGCCTTCAACCGCATGCTGGGATTGGTCGAGCGCGCGGCACCGAGCGATGTCACGGTGCTCCTACTGGGCGAGACCGGCACCGGCAAGGAAGTGGTGGCGCAGGCGCTGCATGCGCTGAGTCCGCGCGCGGGCGGCCCCTTCGTGCCGGTGGAATGCTCAGGCTTGACCGACACGCTGTTCGAAAGCCAGCTCTTCGGCCACGAGAAAGGCGCCTTCACCGGTGCGGTCAGCCTCAAGCGCGGCCTGGTCGAAGCGGCGCGGGGCGGCACGCTGTTTCTCGACGAGGTGGGCGACATCCCGCTCAACATGCAGGTCAAGCTGCTGCGTCTGCTGGAATCCGGCACCTTCAGGCGCGTGGGCGGAATCGAACCGCTGAAGGCCGACTTCAGGCTGATCTGCGCCACCAACCGCGACCTGAAGGCGCTCATGGCCCGCGGCGAGTTCCGCGAGGACCTGTACTATCGCATCAGCACCTTTCCCATCGAGCTGCCGCCGCTGCGGCAACGCCATGGCGATCTGCCGCTGCTGGTGGAAACCCTGCTCGCGCGGCTCGCGCCGGGGCGGCCGATCAAAATGGACCCGCGCGCGATGGCGCTGCTGGAGCGCTACGCCTTTCCAGGCAACATCCGCGAATTGCGCAATATCCTCGAGCGCGCGGTGCTGCTCGCCGACGGCGAACACATCCTGCCCGCGCACCTGCCGCACGAGCTCGCCGGGCAGGCGCCGACCGAGGCGGCGGCAGCGGAGATCCTGCCCCTTGCGGAAGTGGAGCGGCGCTATCTCGCACGCGTCGTCGCCGCGTATCGCGGCCGGAAACGCGAGCTGGCACAGAAGCTCGGTTTGAGCGAGCGCACGCTGTATCGCAAGCTGCGCAGCCTGCATCTGGATTGATGCTTGCGCGTCAGCGCACCTTGATGCGCCGCCACGCACCCGAGCGCCAGCGCAGGTTGACGGCGATGCCGAGCGCGAAGACGTAGATCACCGCGGCGATCCATCCGCCGGTTGCGCCCCAGCCCATCTGCACCGGCAGGTCGAACCAGCCCTCGCCAGGCCCGAAGGTCAGCATGTAGGTGAGCGGCACGAAACCGAACCACGACAGCCCCACCACGAACACCGCCGGCACGCGTACGTCGCCCGCGCCGCGCAGGCAGAACACGCTGCCCAGATGCATGCCGTCGAAGAGCTGGTAGCAGGCGGCGAGCCACAGCAGCACTTGCGCGAGACGCATCACTTCCTGCGCGTGCGGATCGCCGTCCGCGACGAACCACGGCAGCACCCACGGCGCCGCGAGCGCGAGCACCAGGCCGATGCACCCCATGTAGCCCATCGACAGCCTGATGGTGGCGTTGCCCACCTGATAGGCCCAGGCGCGGTCGCCCGCGCCGATGGATTGGCCGACGAGCGTGGTGCCGGCGATGCCGAAACCCACCGCGGGCATATAGGCAAGGGAGGTCAGCATCATCGCGATCTGCGTCGCCGCGCCGTCCACCGGCCCGAGCCGCACCTGCATCAATTGAAAAAGCGACAGGCCGAGCAGATCGACCGTGCTCGTCAGGCCCATGGGCAGGCCGAGCGCGAGCGCGCGTCCGAGCGTGCGCAGACGCGGCCGCCAGGTGAGCCGGCTCTTGAATTCGGCATGCAGGCCGGCGCTCAGGAAAAGCCCGAGCGCGATCAGGATGCCGACCGCCACCGAAGTCGTGGTCGCCCACGCCGCGCCCGCCATGCCCCAGCCGAGCTGGAACATATACAGCTCGTTGAGCAGCGCATTGAGCACGGCGACGATCACTGCGATGACGAGCGTGATGCGCGTCGCGCCGACGCCGTTGAAGAAACCCGTCAGCACCCAGTAGAGCACCGCGAGCGGTCCGCCCAGCATGCGCGGGAACCAGTATTCGACAGCGAGCGCTTCGATGTCGGGCGCGAGCCCGAAGGGACCGAGCAACCCGTGTCCGGACAGCGCGAGCGCCACGAAAGGCGGAATGGTGAACGCCGAAGCCCACATGCCGGTCCACACGGCTTTGGCCGCGCGCACGCGCCGGCGTCCGCCGTAGGCCTGCGCGACCTGGGTCTGCACCGCCATGCCGATGCCGCCGAACAGCAGCACGAACACCAGCACCAGGAAATAGGTCGCGCCCATGGCGGCCGTGGCGCTGGTGGAAATGCGGCCGATGAACCAGGTGTCCGTCAGCGACAGGATCGCCTGAACGGCGGTGTTGAGCAGCAGCGGCGCGGCGAGCGCGAACACCGCGCGATAACTGACGCGCCGGCGTCCCTGCGCATCGCGCTTGAGCGCGGGGAGATGGAACACCAGGCGGGAATCGGAACCGACATCGTGAGGCATCGCGAAAAAACGGAATGGAGCTGCGCAAAGGCGAGCCGGACATGTTAACGTGCCGATCCACGGCTACACCACCGCGGCCGCAGCCTTTGAGGCCGCGCTCCAACGTACGAGGATTGCTTTGACTTTCGGTTCACACCCCGCCCAGGCCGCCTTCGACGCGCTGCGGGCGGTATTCCCCGTCGCTTTCCGCATCGCGGGCCGCCGCATCGCCGATTACGTCCAGCTCTACCGGAGCATGCATCCCCTGGACGACGCCGCCCCTTACGGCGAGGCCTTCCCCGATCTGCTCGAGATCATGCAATCGGAGGACTTGCCCTTCCTCGCCGACCTGGCGCGGCTGGAATGGCTCGTGTACCGGGCGCGCCGAGCCGCACAGGCGCCGGTGCTCGACGCCGCGGCGTTGCACGCCATTCCCGCCCAGGACTTCGAACGCACGCGCCTCGAACTGCATCCGTCCTGCGGCCTGCTGCATACGGACTACGGGATTTCGGACATGTGGGCGCGCTACCGGCCGGAAGACGACACGGGCGAAGTGAAGATGGAAACGGACGGCATGCAGACCTTCATGCTCGTCCACCGGCCGCAGACAAAGGTGATCGTGTCTGTCATCGACGAAGGCGAGTACGCGTTCCTGGAAGCGCTCGCGAACGGCCAGACGCTCGGCGCCGCGTTCGAACGCGCGCACAAGGCGCGGCCGGACTTCCTGCCGGCCCTGGCGCTGCGCAACGCCGCCGCGCGCGGCGTGATCAGCGCGATCGGCGCCTAGGCGTTTTCGCGCGCCGGCGCCGCAGCCCGCAGGGCTTCTTCGCGCAAGGCGCGGCGCAGGATCTTGCCGACGTTGGTCTTCGGAAGCTGGTCGCGGAACTCGATGTAATGCGGCCGCTTGTAGCCGGTCAGCACGTCGTGCAGATAGTTCTTGAGCGCCTCTTCGGTGAGCTTCGGGTCCTTGCGCACCACGTAGAGCTTCACCACTTCGCCGGAGTGCTCGTCCGGCACGCCCACCGCCGCGCACTCCAGCACGCCCGGATGCTGCGCGCATTCGGCTTCCACCTCGTTGGGGAAGACCTTGAAGCCCGAGACGACGATCATGTCCTTCTTGCGGTCGACGATGTGCACGAAGCCGCGCTCGTCCATGATGCCGATGTCGCCCGAGGCGAAGAAGCCGTCGGGATGCATCACCTTCGCCGTCTCTTCCGGCTTGTTCCAGTAGCCGGCCATCACCTGCGGGCCGCGGATGCAGATCTCGCCGGCCTGGCCGAGCGGCACCGGCCTGCCCTCGTCGTCGCGGATCTCCACATCGGTGGAGGGCAGCGGCACGCCGATGGTGCCGTTCCATTGCGGGATGTCGAGCGGGTTGACCGTGACGCCCGGCGAGGTCTCGGTGAGGCCGTAGGCTTCCACCAGGGTGCAGCCGGTCACCTCCTTCCATTTCTCCGCGACCTGTTTCTGCACCGCCATGCCGCCGCCGAGCGAGATGCGCAGCGCGGAGAAATCGAGCTTGGCGAAATCGGGGTTGTGCAGCAGGGCGTTGAACAGCGTGTTGACGCCGCCGAACACCGTGAAGCGGTGGCGCCCCATCTCCTTCACCAGCGCCGGGATGTCGCGCGGGTTGGTGATCAGCACGCCGCAGCCGCCCGCCTTGAAGAACAGCAGGCAGTTCACCGTGAGCGAGAAGATGTGATAGAGCGGCAGCGCCGTGATGACGATCTCGCTCCGGTCGGGGGACATGAACGGCCGCACCCAGGCTTCGGCCTGCAGGACGTTGGCGATGATGTTCCGGTGCAGCAGCATCGCGCCCTTGGCTACGCCCGTGGTCCCGCCGGTGTATTGCAGGAAGGCGATGTCCTCGGGGCCCACCTCCACCGGCGCCAGCGTCATGCGCTCGCCTTCGCGCAGCATGTCGTTCCAGCGCACCGCGCCCGGCAGTTCATAGGGCGGCACCATTTTCTTCACGCGCCGCACCACCAGGTTCACGAGCGGCCCCTTCAGGCCCAGCATATCGCCCATGCTGGCGATCACCACGTGCCTGACCGGCGTGCGGTGGATGACCTGCGCCAGGGTATGGGCGAAGTTCTCGAGGATGACGATGGCTTCGGCGCCGCTGTCGATCAACTGATATTCCAGCTCGCGCGGGGTATAGAGCGGGTTGGTGTTCACCACCACATAGCCCGCGCGCAGCGCGCCGAAGATGCCGATCGGGTACTGCAGCACGTTGGGCATCATCAGCGCGACGCGCGCGCCCTTGGACAGGCCGCGCGCCTGCAGCCAGGCGCCGAAGGCACGCGCGGCGCGGTCGAGCTCGGCGAAGCTCAGGTCGCGCCCCATGTGGTGGTAGGCGGTGCGGGAGGCGTATTTCGCCACCCCTTCGTCGAACAGCTCGCCTACGGAACGGTATTGCCGGTAATCGATGTCCGCAGGAATGCCTGCGGGGTAGCTAGGCAGCCAGATACGTTCCACATCCACCTCCTCGTTGCCGTGCCTGTTATTTTTCTGTCGGCATCCGGTCCAAGTATGAAGCTTCCCCGTGCCCCGTCCAAGCCTCGCGCGCTGCGCGGCGGGACGAAGTGCGCTGCGCGGCCTGACAGATCCGCGCGCATTCGTACACAATGCGATCCATGCGACCCGCCGACTTCGACCTGCAAGGCCACCGCGGCGCACGCGGCCTGATGCCGGAGAACACCCTGCCCGGCTTCGCCCGCGCATTGGAGATCGGCGTCGGCACGCTGGAACTGGACTGCGGCATCACCGCCGACGACGTAGTGGTGGTCCACCACGACCTCGCGCTCAACCCGGACATCACGCGCCGGAACGGCCGCTGGCTCGACAGGCGCGGCCCGGCGATCCGCAGTCTGCGCTACGCGGAGCTGGCCGCTTATGACGTCGGCGCGATCCGTCCCGGCAGCGCCTACGCCGCACGCTTCCCCCACCAATACGCCATGGACGGCGTGCGCATTCCGCGGCTGGCCGAAGTCTTCGAGCTCGTCGTCGCGTCCAAGGCCGGCCACGTGCGCTTCAACATCGAGACCAAGATCGATCCCACCCGGCCCGATCTCACCGTTGGCCCCGAGGCCTTCGCCCGCGCGCTGATCGCCGAAATCCGCGCTGCGGGCATGAGCGCGCGCACCACCGTCCAGTCCTTCGACTGGCGCACGCTCGCGGTCGTGCAGCGCGAAGCGCCGGACATCGCCACCTCTTATCTCAGCAGCCAGGCGCTGGAGTTCGACACCGTCCGGCCGCACCGCGACCGGCCCTCGCCCTGGACCAACGGCCTGCATTTCTACGATTTCCATTCGGTGCCCAAAATGGTGAAGGCCGCCGGCGGGCGCATCTGGTCGCCGCGCTTCGAGGACATCGATCTCGCGGCCGTGGCCGAGGCGCACGACCTGGGCCTGGCGGTGATTCCGTGGACCGTCAATACGCCGGAGGTGATGGCGCAGCTCATCGATTGGGCGGTGGACGGCATCATCACCGACTATCCGGACCGCCTGCGCGAAGTGATGCTCGCGAAGAACCTCGCCCTGCCGCCCGCCGTGCGCGCCGCACCCTATGCGCCTTGAAGCACGCCGCATGCATGCTATGGTGTCGCGCCTGAAGCATTGACCGTTTCCACCGGCTTTCCGTCCATGTGCCGTATTCCGTTGCGACGCATTTTCGCCGCCGTGCTGTGCGCGCTTCCGCTTGCCGCCGCGGCCGCGCCGCCCGATACCCTGGCGCAGCGGCTGCGCGCCTGCACCGCCTGCCACGACGACCAGGGCCGACAGGGCACCGATGCCTACTATCCGCGCATCGCCGGCAAGCCCTACGAATATCTCTACAACCAGTTGCGCCACTTCCGCGACGGCCGTCGCCACTATCCGCTGATGGAAGGGCTGCTCGCGCACCTGTCGGACGAGTATCTGCTGACGATCGCGCGCCACTTCGCCGCGCTCGACGTGCCCTACCCGCCGCCTGAAGACAACGAGCTGAGCGCGGAAGCGGCAACGCGCGCACGCGCGCTGGTGTACGAGGGCGACGAGCGCCGCGAGCTGCCGCCCTGCGCCGCCTGCCACGACAAAGCCTTGATGGGCGTGCAACCCGCGGTCCCGGGCCTGCTCGGTTTGCCCACCGATTACATCCGCGCGCAACTGGGCGCCTGGCGCTCGGGCACACGCAAGGCCGCAGCGCCCGACTGCATGGCCGAGATCGCACGCAAGCTCACGCCGGAAGAGATCTCCGTCGTGTCCGCCTGGCTGTCCGCGCAGCCGGCACCCGCACACGGCAGGCCGGCCGCGCGCGGCGGCAAACCGCCGATGGCATGCGGCAGCGTGCTCGACGCAGAGCAGGGAACCGCCCGATGAAGCGCACACTCCTCGTATTGAGCCTGCTCATCGGCATCGCCGCCGTATCGATCGTGTGGCGCAACTACCGCGACGAGGATGCGCATCCCTCGCCCGCGGCCACGCTTTCGCAAGAAGAGTCGATTGCGCGCGGGGCCTATCTCGCCCGCGCCGGTCATTGCGCGGGCTGTCACACCGCGCGCGGTGGCACGCCTTACGCGGGCGGCCACGCCATCCCCACGCCTTTCGGCACGCTCTACGCGCCCAATCTCACGCCCGATCCGGAAACGGGTATCGGCGCCTGGACGAGCGACGACTTCTGGCGCGCGCTGCACAACGGCCGCGCGAAGGACGGCCGCTTCCTCTATCCGGCCTGCCCCTATCCGAACTACACCAAGGTCACGCGCGCCGACGCCGATGCCCTTTACGCCTACCTGCGCAGCCTGCCGCCGGTACGCCAGCCCAACCGGCCGCACGAGCTGCGTTTTCCGTACAGCACCCAGCTCGCGCTCGCGGTCTGGCGCGCGCTCTATTTCGAGCCGGGCGTGTACGAACCCGACGAAACGCGTTCGGCGGAATGGAACCGCGGCGCCTACCTGGTGAACGGCCTGGGCCATTGCAGCGCCTGCCATGCGCGCCGCAACGCGCTGGGCGCGACCGACAGCACGTTGAGCGGCGGCACCATTCCGGTCCAGGGCTGGTATGCGCCATCGCTGCATTCCAAGCGCGAAGCGAGCGTGGCGGGCTGGCCGCGGGAAGACATCGTCGCGCTGCTGAAGCACGGCATTTCGCCGCAGGCCTCGGCGCTCGGTCCCATGGCCGCGGTGGTCCACGGCAGCACGCAACATCTGAGCGATGCCGATCTGCGCGCGATGGCGCTCTATCTTTCCGAATTGCCCGTGCACGAAGACAAGGCGCCTGAACCGCCTGCCGTGCCGCCGGCGCGGCTCGCGCGCGGCGAACGCGTCTACGCCGAACGCTGCGCCGACTGCCACGGCGAACAGGGCGAAGGCGTGCCGGGCATGTACCCGCCCCTTGCCGGCAACCGCGCCATCCTGCTGGAGCCGCCGGTGAACACCATCCGCGCCGTGCTGAACGGCGGTTTTCCGCCCGCGACCGCGGGCAACCCGCAGCCTTTCGGCATGCCGCCCTACGCCACCCTGCTGTCGGACGAGGATGTCGCCGCCGTGGTGAGCTACATCCGCAACGCCTGGGGCAACCGCGCCTCGCCCGTCAACGCCTGGGAAGTGGCCACCGAAGGGCGCGGAATCGGCGTCCGCTGAAGGCAGGTCCGCACGGGCACTGTAGAATCGCAGCTAGTCCGATCATTCAGCACTGACTCGTCTATGTCTCAGTCTTCCCGTGCGACGGGCGCAGCGCCGGAAACGACGCCGGCGTCCGGCCACGTCGCCCATTTCATCCGCAACATCGTCGAAGCCGATCTGGCGAGCGGCCGCTTCGAGGGCCGGCGCTGGCCGGGCCGTCCCGGTCCGGCCGCGCTGAAGGCGAACGCGCCCGCCGACCCGGCGCCGATCCGCACGCGCTTCCCGCCGGAGCCCAACGGCTATCTGCACATCGGTCACGCCAAGTCGATCTGCCTCAACTTCGGGCTGGCACGCGACTACGGCGGCGTCTGCCATATGCGCTTCGACGATACCAACCCGGAGAAAGAGGAACAGGAATACGTCGACGCCATCCTCGACGCGGTGCGCTGGCTCGGCTTCGACTGGGGCGAGCACCTCTACTACGCCTCGGACTACTTCGAGTGGATGTACGAGTTCGCCGAGCTGCTGATCAAGAACGGCCACGCCTATGTGGACAGCCTCTCGGCGGAGGAAATGCGCGCCTATCGCGGCACGCTCACCGAGCCGGGCAAGGACAGCCCCTACCGCAACCGCTCGGTGGAGGAGAACCTCGACCTCTTCCGCCGCATGCGCGCGGGCGAATTCAAGGAAGGCGAGCATGTGCTGCGGGCGAAGATCGACATGGCTTCGCCCAACATCAACATGCGCGATCCGACCATCTACCGCATCCGCCACGCCAGCCATCACCGCACGGGCGACAAGTGGTGCATCTACCCGATGTACACCTTCGCGCACCCCATCGAGGACGCGCTGGAGAACATCACCCACTCGCTCTGCACGCTGGAGTTCGAGGACCAGCGCCCGTTCTACGAATGGCTGCTGGAGCGCATCGCCGAGGCCGGCGGGCTCACGCGTCCGCTGCCGGTGCAGACGGAGTTCGCGCGGCTCAACCTCACCTACGTGGTGCTCTCCAAACGCAAGCTGATCCAGCTCGTGCAGGAAGGTCACGTGGACGGCTGGGACGATCCGCGCATGCCGACCATCGTCGGTTTCCGCCGGCGCGGCTACACGCCCGAATCCATCCGCCTGTTCTGCGAGCGCATCGGCATTTCCAAGGCCGACTCGTGGATCGACATGACGGTGCTGGAGGACTGCCTGCGCGAGGACCTCAACGAGCGCGCGCCGCGACGCATCGCCGTGCTCGATCCGCTGAAGCTCGTGATCGAGAACTATCCGGAAGGTCGGAGCGAGGAATGCTACGCGCCCAACCACCCGCAGAAGCCGGAGTGGGGCAAGCGCGCCGTCCCCTTCTCGCGCGAGCTGTGGATCGAGCGCGAGGACTTCATGGAGAACCCGCCCAAAGGCTATTTCCGCCTCGCGCCCGGCGCCATGGTGCGGCTGCGCTACGGCTACGTCGTGAAGTGCACCGGCTTCGAGAAGGACGCCGACGGCAACGTCACGCTGGTGCGCTGCGAATACCTGCCCGATTCCAAGTCCGGCACGCCGGGCGCGGACCAGTACAAAGTGAAGGGCAACATCCACTGGGTCTCGGCCGCGCACGCCTACGAATGCCAGGTGCGGCTCTACGACCGGCTGTTCCGCGTGCCGCATCCCGGTGCGGGCGACCGCGACTTCCTGGACGACCTCAACCCGGATTCCAAGCGCGTGATCACCGCCTATCTCGAACCGGCGCTGAAAGACGCGCAGCCGGAAGAGCGCTTCCAGTTCGAGCGGCATGGGTATTTTGTGGCTGACCGCGTGGACTCGAAACCGGGTGCCCCCGTGTTCAACCGTGCGGTCACACTGCGGGATTCGTGGGCCAAAAAGGGCGGTCAGCCGTGAACGGATTTTGGCTCCCACATCACATCGGCTCCGCCGATGTGAGTGTCCGCCGCAACATGCTTGCGGCATGTTGTGTGGCTGACCGCGTGGACTCGAAACCGGGTGCCCCCGTGTTCAACCGTGCGGTCACACTGCGGGATTCGTGGGCCAAAAAGGGCGGTCAATCCTGAGCCTGCACAGCGTCACGACTGCCCGAAGACAATCCCGATCGACCCCGCTCGAAGCCGCCGTGCCACCGGCGCGGCGGCTTCGTCTTTTACACCGGTCACCTCTCCTTTCCGTAATCGATAACCCCTTCGGACACATTCCTGCGTGTTCGCGCGGGACCGAATCTTGCCGTCCCCCGCTGAAAAGGAGCGGCAATGGCTTGTGTATCGGAAGACGAGGACTGCGGCGCGCACCCCACCGCTGAAGGAGTGCGGTTCAAGGTGTGGTCCACGGCGGCGCGGTCGATGGAAGTGGAAGTCGACGGCGTACGCCATCCCATGCGGCGCGACGACGACGCGTACTTCAGCGCCACGGTCGCCGGCGCACGTCCCGGTTCGCTATACCGCTACGTGATCGACGGCGAGCGCGCCTATCCAGATCCCTGTTCCCGCTATCAGCCCGAAGGCGTGCACGGTCCGTCGATGGTGGTCGACCCCAAGGCGTTTCAATGGCACGACGCGGACTGGCCGGGCGCGAGTATGAAGGGCCAGGTGATCTACGAGCTGCACATCGGCAGCTTCACTCGGGAAGGCACTTTCGACGCTGCCATGCGCGAGTTCGGCGCGCTGCGCGAGCTGGGCGTGACGATGCTGGAAGTGATGCCGGTCGCGGAGTTCCCGGGGCGTTTCAACTGGGGTTACGACGGCGTCGGACTCTACGCGCCCTACCACGGCTACGGCGACGCCGAAGCCTTCAAGCGTTTCGTCGATGCCGCCCATCGCGCCGGGCTCGCCGTGATCCTCGATGTCGTATACAACCACGTCGGGCCGGACGGCAATTATCTTGTCTGCTACAGCAAGGAGTATTTCAGCGACCGCTACGCCAACGAATGGGGCGAGCCGCTCAACTTCGACGGCCCGGACGCGCGGCCCGTGCGCGAGTTCTTCATCCGCAACGCCTGCTACTGGGTCCGCGAATTCCATCTCGACGGCCTGCGGCTCGACGCGACGCAGAGCATGCACGACGCGAGCGCAACCCACGTGCTGGCGGAGCTCTCCCGACGCGCGCGCGAGGCGGCACGGCCGCGCGAGATCGTGCTCGTCGCCGAGAACGAACCGCAATGCGCGTGGCAGTTGAAGCCGGTCGAAGACGGCGGGTACGGCCTCGACGCGATGTGGAACGACGACTTCCACCATTCCGCGCGCGTCGCCGTCACCGGCCGTCGCGAAGGCTATTTCCACGATCATCGCGGCCGCCCGCAGGAGTTCGTCTCGGCGGCGAAATACGGCTTCCTTTTCCAGGGCCAGTACTACCACTGGCAGAAGCAGCCGCGCGGCACGCCAACCACCGGTCTGCCGGCATGGTGCTTCGTGCACTTCACCCAGAACCACGACCAGATCGCGAACACGCTCTACGGCGAGCGTCTCAATGCGCTCACCAGTCCCGGACGTTACCGCGCCGTGACGGCGCTGCTGCTGCTCGGCCCGCAGACGCCGTTGCTGTTCATGGGCCAGGAATACGGCGCCTCGCAGCCCTTCACGTTCTTCGCCGACCACAAACCCGAGCTCGCGCGTCAGGTGCACTCGGGCCGGCGCGAGTTCGTGGCGCAGTTCAAACCCTACGCCACCGGGCCGGCGCAGGCGCGCGTCCCCGATCCGGCGAATGTCGACACCTTCACCCGCTGCAAGCTGGATTTCGCCGAACGCGAAGAACATCCGCCGCTGTACGAGCTGCACAAGGATCTGCTGCGCATCCGCCGCCAGGACCCGGTGATCTCGCGCCAGGACCGTTACGCGCTCGACGGCGCGGTGCTCGGTGCCGACGCCTTCCTCCTGCGCTGGTTCGATCCGGAGGCAGGCGACCGTCTGCTGGTGGTGAACTTCGGCGACGAGGCCGAACTGCGTCCCGCGCCCGAACCGCTGCTCGCACCGCCCGAAGGGCGGCGCTGGAAGCTGCTCTGGTCGAGCGAGGACCCGCGCTACGGCGGTTTCGGCATCGTCGATCCGCACACCGATACCGGCTGGATCGTGCCGGGCGAATCCGCCGTCCTGTTGCAATCCGTATCCGCACATTGACCCATGCAGTTCACGCCCATCGACATCGAATGGCAGGCGGGCGGCGATCCCGCGCTCCTGCGGCAACGCGAATGGCTGGTGACCAACGGACTGGGCGGCTTCGCCTCGGGCACGCTGCTCGGTCCCGCGACGCGCCGCTACCACGGGCTGTTCGTGCCCAACCTCGCCGAGCCCAAAGGCCGCTACGTGATGATTTCGCGGCTGGACGAGGAAGTGCTCGCCGGCGACGTGCACGCGCTGCTCGGCGGTGCCGAATACACCGATGGCCGGCTCGGCACGCAGACCCACGAATACCTGCGCAGCTTCCGCTTCGAATCGCTCATGCCGACCTGGCGCTTCGAGATCGCCGGCCGCGTCATCGAACGCACCCTCGTCATGCCGCACGGCCGCAACACGGTCTACGCGCAATACCGCCTGCTCGAAGGCGAGCCGGTGCGCCTGCATCTGCGTCCTTTCCTCGCCTTCCGCCGGCAGGACGCGGCGCTGCACCGGGGCGAGCGCTTTCCCTTCACCCTTTCCATCTCCGGGCGCCGCCACGAAGCGCAGATGCAGGACAGTCCGCTCGTGCTCCGCTTCGGTATCCAGCCCGAGGACGGCGTCTTCGTGGCGCATTGCCTCGAAGACGAGGAAGTGCTGGTCCGCCAGGAACGCGAATGCGGTTACGACCACAGCGAAACGCAGTACAGCCCCGGCTATTTCGCCGTCGATCTGCGCGCCGACATGCCGGTGAGCTTCGCCGCCACCATGCACAGCTTCGAGGCGATGAGCGTGCATGCGCAGCAGGTCATCGACGCCGAACGCAACCGCCTCGAACGGCTGCTCGCCATCGCGCCCGCCGAGGCGCGCTCGGGTTTCGCGGCGCAGCTCGTGCTCGCGGCCGATCAGTTCCTGGTCGTACCGGGCAGCCGGCTGGAGGAAACCGTGCTCGCCGGCGCGGCGGGCAGCGAAGTGCGCACGGTGATCGCGGGCTATCACTGGTTCGGCGACTGGGGCCGCGACACCATGATCAGCCTGGAAGGACTGACGCTCTGCACCGGCCGTTACCGCGAGGCCGGCGCGATTCTGCGTACCTTCGCCCAGTACGTGCGCGACGGTCTGTTACCGAACCTCTTTCCCGAAGGCGCGCCCGAGGCGCGTTATCACACTGCCGACGCCACGTTCTGGTTCTTCCATGCCATCGACCGCTACCGTTCGGTGGTCGGCGACGACGACATCCTGCGCGACCTGTGGCCCACGCTGAAGTCCATCGTCGAACACCATGTGCGCGGTACGCGCTTCGGCATCGGCACCGATCCGCGCGACGGGCTGATGCGCGCCGGCGCACCCGGTTACCAGCTCACCTGGATGGATGCCAAGGTGGGCGACTGGGTGGTGACGCCGCGGCGCGGCAAACCGGTGGAGATCCAGGCGCTCTGGTACAACGCGCTGCGCCTGATGGCGCGTTGGGCCGAGGAACTGAACGAAAACCCGGAACCCTTCGTACAGCGCGCGGAGCAGGCGCGCCGTTCATTCAACGCCCGCTTCTGGAACGCGAAAAGAAACCATCTCTACGACGTGATCGACGGCGAGAACGGACGCGCGGACGCGAGCTGCCGGCCCAATCAGCTCTTCAGCCTCTCGCTGACGCACCCCATCCTCGACGAGGACCACTGGGAAGCGGTGATCGAAACCGTGCACCGCCAGTTGCTCACACCCTACGGGCTGCGCACCCTCGATCCCGCGCATCCGGACTACAAGCGCACCTACGAGGGCGATCTGCGTTCGCGCGACGCCGCCTACCATCAGGGCACCGTGTGGCCCTGGCTGATCGGCCATTACATCGACGCGTGGATGCGCGTGCACGGGCGCGACAACCGCGCACGCGAACTGCTGAGCGCCTTCCCGGCACATCTCGCCGATGCGGGCATCGGCAGCATCAGCGAGATCTTCGACGCGACCCATCCCTACGTCCCGCGCGGCTGCATCGCGCAGGCCTGGAGCGTGGCGGAAGTGCTGCGCGCCTGGCTGAAGACGATGCCCGACCGTTGAAGCGGTTTCCCGACTGCGTGCGCAGGGTGCGTATCGCCCTTTGTGCCAATGTCTGGTCCTCCGATACCGCGCTAACGTAGCCGCATGCAGCGGGCGACGCGCCGGATTACTGTCGCACGCCATGCCGGGGAGAAACGAGCATGATCGACGCGCGCCAGTACATCCGTTCCGGCAGCACCCATCTGGATACGGCGGAACTGCTGCAACAACCCGCCACCGAGTTCCTGGGCGTCGGTCCCGAAGCCGCCGCGGCGCTGGCGCCGCTCGGCATCCGGACGATTTTCGATCTCGGCTGCTCGCGGCTGTTCGCCGACGCGCGCACCGCCGCCTTCAGCCGCGAAGAGCTCGGCGAGGCGGCGCTGCACGGTCTCGCGCCCGGCGATCTGCTCGACGACGACGTTAGCGTGGGCGAGCTGGAATCGGCCGGCGAGCTGCCGCTCGAGGCTTTGCGCGCGTTGAGCGACACGGAAGCCGCCGCCTTGCGCGACGCCCTGCACGTCGCGACGTTGCGCGAGCTCGCGCTGTGGCCGCCCTACACCTTCGCGCGCCAGTTGGTGAGCGGCGCTTTCGGCGGCGTCACGGACCGCGACGCGCTGCAGGAAGAAAAGCTGCGGCCGACCTTCGGCGAGTTTCCCACCGAGCGCGTGTACTACACCACGCTCGTCATGCTGCAGATGAACGAACAGCCGGCCGAGGGCATGCGCGAGCTGGAAGGCGCCGTCTCGCTCGATGCGACGCTCGCCACGCGCAGCGGCTTCACCAGGCCGGCCGTCGGCGCGCTGCTCACCTACTCACAATCCTGGTACGTGCAGGGCATCACGTTCGGCCATCTGCTGCATTCGCTCGCGCTCGCGCCCGGCGAAGCGACGCGCATCGCCATCGTGGACTGGACGCGCCGCACGCGCGCGACCGCGACCGAGGCCATCACCGAAACGGAGCAGCTCGACACCGCCACGGCGCATGCGCGTGCGCTGAGCGAAGTGCAGAACGCCGTCGCCAGGGAAATGCAGCAGGGCGGCTCGATGTCCACCTCCACCGCGGATTCCAGCAGTTGGAGCGCCCAGGCCACGGTCGGCACCGGCTTGCTCACCAGTCTTTGGGCGAGCGGCGACGTGTCGGGCAGCATGCAGGGCGCGAGCACCACGACCACCGCGAGTTCCTCGTCGTGGTCGCTCGGCAACCGTTCGGTCGCGGCTTCGATGTCGCAGAACATCAACGACCGCACCGAGCAGCACAGCACCTCGGTGCGCAACCGCCGCGCGACGGCGGTGCGCGAAGTCTCGCAAAGCGAGCACGAGCAGGTCAGCACGCGCATCGTCGCCAACTACAACCACATGCACGCGCTGACGATCCAGTACTACGAGATCGTGCAGGTCTATCGCGTGGCGACGCGGCTGCATCGCGCCGAGCGCTGTCTGTTCGTTCCGATGGAACGCATCGACTTCAACGGACCGAAAGGCGGCGAGCTCATCGACCGCTTCCGCGGCGCGCTGGTGCGCAGCGCCTTAAACGCCAGAGCGCGCGAGCTGCTGATCGACGAAGCGTCCGCGGTGGAGATCAGCGCGACCAGCGCGCGCGTCGTGGTACCGGGGTCCCGCCCCGACTTGGTGAGGAGCGGCCTCGCCGCCACGATCGGCAGCGCCACGCTCATGCGTGCGACGACCGCAACCGCCGCGGCCGGCACGTCGCCGGCGGAGCCCACGGCGGCGGCGATCAAACCCACGCTGCTCGCCTGGGACCGCGCCCAGCTCGCCGCCGTCTCGCGCTATCTGTCGCGCCCCGTGGTGCGGCCGGACTCCGATTCGCTCTTCGTGCCCGACGACACCGAGCTCGTCGCCCTGACTTTCGAGCAGACCGTCGTCGACAAGTTGCGACTGGACCGCGTCGACGCCGACGCGGCCGACACCGATCTCACTGTGGTGAACGGCCGGGTCGATCTGCCGCCGGGCACGCGCATCGGCGAGCTCGACAGTCTGCATGCCGCCAAGGTCGAAGGCGCGCCGGAGGCCGGTACCGTCACGCTCCTGTGCGCGCATCTGGGCCGCCGTTTCGCCCTGCCCGCCATTCCCGTCCGCCTGGGCAACGCGCTCACGCGCATCGTCGCCTTCCGTAGCGATCAGGCCGATCGCCGCCGCGAGCTCGTCGCGCATCTCAATGCGCACAACGCGCATTACACGCAGGCCATCCTGCGTTCGCTCGACAGCGCGACGCTGGTGCTGCTGTTGAGCGATTACGTCTGGAACGGCCGGCCGGTGATCGATCAGGTGGAGCCGAAGCCGCTCACCGTCGCCGGCAACTTCATCGTGCTGCGCGCGCCGGTGGATGCCGACGACCCCTCGGGCGTGCACGCGGACGGCGCCGAACTGGGCTGGAACCGCCTGCTCGAGGCGCGCGGCTTCGATCTCGGCGAAACGCCCGATACGCGCGTGGTTCCCATCCCCACCAACGGCGTCTTCGCCGAGGCGGTGCTCGGCCGCTCCAACAGCGCGGAGAAACTGGAATACACGCGCTTCTGGAATTGGCAGGACTCGCCCATTCCCCTGCAGCCGACGGAGATCGCGCCCGTGGCCACCGGCTCGCGCGCGACGCAGGAGGATCTGCGGCCCGGCCAGCTCGGTCAGCCGGTGCTCAACATCGTCAATCCCACCGCGCTGCCCGATCCTACCGGCGTCGGTGCCGCGCTCACGGCGGTCGCCAGCGGCAACATGTTCCGCGACATGAGCGGACTGGCTGGCACGCAGACGCTCGCGGGGCAGACGGCGCAAGGCACGCTCGATGCCGCCACCGCCGCAGCGGAAATCGCCGGCACCAATATGCGCGCGCAGATGCAGAAGGCGGTCGCCATGGGCCAGATCGCCGCGGATCTGGCCAAGGCCTCGATGGGCGTACCGCCCACCGGCGGCGGCAACAGCACGCTCAGCGCCGAAGCGGCGCGCGTCGCGCACGGCGAGAAACGCGACGCGGCGAAGATCGGCGGATCGTCCGGCGAAGGCGCGGGCGGCCCGGTCATCGGTTCGGGCGGCGGCACGGGCGGCGACGCAGGAGGCGGTCCCACCGGGTTCCAATCGGTCTTCGGCGCGAGCGGCAGCGGCGGCGCAGGCGCCGCGGCATTCGACCGCGCGCTGTGGGGACCGCTCGGCATGCCCGCGGGCGAGCTCGCCAAAGCCGGGATGGATATGGCGAATCGCATCGCTTTCGCGGACGGGACGGACGGCACGGGCGCTGGCGGCGCGGGCGGCGGCGCGACGACCGGCGGCCCCATGGCGCACATGGCTTTCGAGCACAAGGTGCTGGAGAGCCTCGATCCGTCGACCACCGCGATGGTGCCGGGCGCGGTGCCCGCCACACCGAGCCTGCTCGCCACGCCGTTCTACAACGCCGATCAGAGCGGCGTGACGCCGGACTCGGCGCTGCAGCAACAAGTGAATACGCTGATGCAGAAACCCGCCTACAAGAATGCCGGCAAGGACATCGCCGTCGCGCTGGTCGACTTGTCCGGCGCGCACAAATGGGCGCCGCGCTTCGCCGGCTTCAACGAACGCGACAACTTCTACGGCGCGAGCGTCAACAAGATCACCGGACTGTTCGGCGTCTATCAATTGCTGGCCGAAGCCAACCAAGTGCTCGCGGCGACACCCACGATCGCCAATGCCGCCGATCTCGAATCGGAGATGAAGCGCATCTGGTCGCAACTGGGCATCGCCGATCGGTACCACCCGCGCGTCGCGCTCATCCTCGACGTGCAGCCCGGCTCGCCGCCGACCGCGCAATTGCGCTCGGAGCTGCTCGCCCGCCTCAACGCGCTGAGCGCGGGCAACTAGAACGGCTCCACGCCCATCACGCTGCTGAACTATGCCTACATCGGCTCGCTGATGCTCGCCTACGGCCTCTTCAGCCCGGCCAACCAGGGGGGACTGTGGACGAGACGTGCCTACGGCGCGATCAAGTACCTGGGCCAGGACCTGTCCCTGCCGCAATGGGCACGCAACGACGATCCGCATCCCAACATGAACACGCACAACATCAACGCGGTGTCGTGCGCGCAGTTCTACACCCTGGCCGCGCAAGGACGGCTGATCGATACGGCGAGCTCCAAGGCCATGCTCAAGCACCTGGGTCCGGGCGGCTGCACCACCTCCGCGATCGACGTGAGCGCGCTCAGGAACGACGGGACCCTCGCGACCAAGTGCGGCATCTACGGCGGCCATACCCACGACACCGTGCATTTCAAGGAAACCGCCACCTTGCGCGAATTCGTCGTCATCGTGCTGACGAGGAACGGCAAGCACCCGGTGATGAAGGATCTCTTCAACGATCTGGTGGCGCTGATTCCCTGATCCCGGAGCGCAACGAAACCGCGCACGTGCGCATGTCCTTGCGGCAAGAAGTCGTCTGGGCGACGAATAAGTCCGCATGAGCGGCCGAAAACCTGTATAGTGCGCGCAGGATTCACCGGCCGCCTCATCCGGTTTGCGGCCCGAGTCCCTCGCGGCCGCGCTTGCGCGGCACCGACTCTTTCACCAAGCATTCTGCCTGAACCGGTTCTGTCGGCCTCGTGTCGGTAGCAGGTCGATAGGGAACGGCTCAGGACCGTCCGTGCGCAAAGCGCACCCGCATCCTGCTGCTCCCGCAACGGCGCATTGCGCCAGGAGCACAATTTGACTCGATTCGATACCCTCGGCCTGTCGGCCGACATTCTGCGCGCCGTCGGCGAACAGGGTTACACCGAGCCCACGCCCATCCAGGCGCATGCCATTCCGCTCATCCTCCAGGGGCGCGACGTGCTGGCCGCCGCCCAGACGGGCACCGGCAAGACCGCCGGCTTCACGCTGCCGCTGCTGCAACGCCTGTCGGTGCACGCGACCGCCAGCACTTCGCCGGTGCGTCACCCGGTGCGCGCGCTGATCCTCACGCCGACGCGCGAGCTCGCCGCGCAGGTACACGACAGCGTGCGCGCCTACGGCAAGTATCTGCGCCTCCACTCCACCATGATCTACGGCGGCGTGAACATGCGTGCGCAGACCGACGCGCTGCGCCGCGGCGTGGACATCGTCGTCGCCACGCCCGGCCGGCTGCTCGATCACGTGCAGCAGCGCAGCATCGATCTCTCCAAGGTGGAACTGCTGGTGCTGGACGAAGCCGACCGCATGCTCGACATGGGCTTCATCCACGCCATCCGGCGCATCATGGCGCTGCTCCGCAAGGACCGGCAGAACGTGCTGTTCTCGGCCACTTTCTCGCCCGAGATCCGCAGGCTCGCCGACTCGCTGATGAACGATCCGGCGGTGGTCGAAGTCGCGCGCCGCAATCTGGAATCGGAGCTCGTGACGCAGCGCGTGCATCCGGTCGACCAGTCGCGCAAGCGCGAGCTGCTGACGCATCTGGTGTCGGCGAACGACTGGCAACAGGTGCTGGTGTTCACGCGCACCAAGCACGGCGCCGACCGGCTGGCGGAGCAACTGAGCCGCGCGAACATCGAGGCGGCCGCCATCCACGGCAACAAGTCGCAGGGCCAGCGCACGCGCGCGCTGGAACAGTTCAAGCGCGGCAAGGTGCGCGTGCTGGTGGCCACCGACGTGGCCGCGCGCGGCCTCGACATCGAAGCCCTGCCGCACGTCGTCAACTTCGAGCTGCCGAACGTGCCGGAGGATTATGTGCACCGCATCGGCCGCACCGGCCGCGCGGGCGCGAGCGGCGTGGCGGTTTCGCTCGTCGCGCGCGAAGAGGCGCCGCTCATGCGCGACATCGAGCGGCTGCTGAAACGCAAGCTGGAACGCGAGATCGTCCCGGGTTTCGAGCCCAACGAGAAATTCGTCGAACCGGCGCCGCGCAGCAGGCCCGAGCGCAAACCGCAAAGCGGCCGCGCCAACGGCAATGCGGCCTTCGGCAAAGCCTCAACGGGCAAAGACGGGTTCGGCGGGAAACCGCAGTTCGGCGGCGGCAAGCCGGCCCTCGGCCGCAAAGCACGCGGCGGCGATATCCGCGCCGAAACGCCGCGCAACGAACGCCGCCGTCACGACAGCCGTCCCCAGACAGCCGCGCTGCTGCGCGGCCACTGAAGCGGCCGCACGAAGTAAAACGGGGCGCCAGGCGCCCCGTTTCGTCGTGTTGTCGTTGTTCGCTTCTCTCCCCAAGAGGCCCCGCCTCAGTACATCAACTGTACGCCGATGATGAAGGCGTCGAGATTCTCGTCCGCGCCGCCTTCGTCCTTGAACACCGAATAGGTGGCGGAGATGCGGGCATCGTGCCCCTTCATCACGTAGTTCACACCGATGTCGAACTGCCGCATCTTGGTGTCGTCCTCGTCGCGCTTGAAATGCTGGTAGCGCACGTAGGGCTGCAGCTGGCCGATGCCGAACTTGCCGGGAATGAGGTACGCCGCCGAAGCGAGCCAGGCTTTGCCGGCCGTCAGGCCGCCGATATTATCACCGCCCGGGCACGGCCCGGCGCCAAAGGTTCCACAGTCGGGCACATCGAAATCGTAGCGGTAGTAGGCGCCCTCCAGGGTGAGCGCGCTGTCGGCGCCCAGCTTCTTCTCGAACAGGACGTCGAGGTTGTAGCCCTTGTACGCGTCGGCATTGCCCGGCACGCCCACGCCGTCGCTCTGGTACATGTAGACCGCGCCGACGGTGAGAATGTCGTTCGAACCGTAGTAGGTGTTCGACACGTAGTAGCCGGGCGCCGGCTCCGGATCGAAGAAGGAATAGGAAATCCGGCCGGCGTAGAGCAGGTTGTCGCCGTCGTTCGACGCGCCCGCCTCGTTGTTGTGCCCCTCGAACGCGCCGAAGGCATAGACCAGCTTGCCGCCCATGGGCTTGCCCCACACCGCCACGCCGTTGTCGCGTCCGGCGAAGCGCGCCGGATACTGCGACACGAAGGGATAGAGCCAGCTCGACGCGAAGTACGGTCCGGCCAGGTTGGCGCGGTCGCTGGGCGGCAGAAACCGGCCCGCCCAGACGTTGAAGGTGTCGTAAAACTCGAACTGCGCCATGGCGTCGAGGATGCGCACGTCCTCGTCCGGCGCCTTCTCGAAGTTGATCGTGGCCTTGAGGCCTTTCATGAGCTGGCCGCTGGTGAAGATCCGCACGCTGTCGATCTCGAAATCGTTGGAGCGCGAACCGTCGGGCGCGGCGTCCTCGGCGCTGGTGTAGGACAGACGCATGCCGGCGCCGATGGAGAACCAGCTGTCGCCCGGGCCGTTGATGGTGGCGCCGGCCTGTGCGGCGCCGGACGCGGCAAGTAAAACCGCCGCGGCAAGACTGCAAGCAAGAGCGGGACGGCGCGCCGGCGAAGCGGACGCGTGGTGTTGGCTGTTCATCGTGACTCCCTGAAGGTGAAGATTTCTGCTTCCGACCGGCGCGCCGTCCGGGCGGTGCGCCGTCCTTTCATGCGCGCGACGCCTTCAATGGCTGATCATCCAGGGCCTCGCGCCGGGGAAGCTTTTCCTGCCGTCGGGCGACAGCGCCGTGCGGCCGGCGGGCTTTGGCGTGCCGCCGCAGCAACCGCAGCCCGGACCGTGGGCGCGTTTGGGCTCGTGCGCCGCGCGTTCGTTGATCGCGTGCGCGGCGCGCGCCGCGGCGGGCATGGTGGCGAGCGCCGGCGCGCTGAGCAGCACGCGCGGCGCGGGCTGCAGGCAGGCGGGACATTCGTGCGGCTCGCCGCGCTCTTCCATGGCACGCAGCACGGTGAACGGTCCGCACTCCGCGCACAGATACTCGTAGACGGGCATGGCAGTGCTCCTCAGAGGTCCGGAGACATCGGCACGTCGACACCGCCGGAGATGGCCTTGACCGGACCGGAGGCGCCGGGGTTGATGTCGAACTCGAAGATCTGCGTCGGCAGCCACAACGTGGCGCAGGCGTTCGGGATATCGACCACGCCGCTGATGTGGCCCTGCACCGGCGCGGTGCCGAGAATCGCGTAGGCCTGCGCACCCGAGTAGCCGAACTTCTTCAGGTACTCGATGGCGTTGAGGCAGGCCTGACGGTAGGCGATGTGCACGTCGAGGTAGTGCTGCCTGCCCTGCTCGTCCACCGAGATGCCTTCGAAGATCAGGAAATCGTCGTAGCGCGGCACGATCGGGCTCGGCTTGAAGATCGGGTTCCTGATGCCGTACTTCGCCACGCCGTCCTTGATGAGGTCGACGCGCATGTGCACCCAGCCCGCCATTTCGATGGCGCCGCAGAAAGTGATCTCGCCGTCGCCCTGGCTGAAGTGCAGGTCGCCGACCGAAAGCCCGCCGCCGGGCACGTACACGGGGAAGTAGATGCGCGAGCCGCGCGACAGGTCCTTGATGTCGCAGTTGCCGCCGTGCTCGCGCGGCGGCACCGTGCGCGCGCCCTCGGCCGCGATCTTCGCCTTCAGTTCCCCTTGGGCCTTGCCGCAGTGCGCGGTCTTCGCGAAAGGCGGGCAGGCGAGCGGCGGCACACGGTCGGGACTGGTGGCGATGAGCTCGGCTTCGCGCTTGTTCCAGGTCTCCAGCAGCTTGCGGTCCGGCAGGCAGCCGATCAGGCCCGGATGGATGAGTCCGGGGAAGCGCACGCCGGGCACGTGGCGCGAAGTGGTGAACAGGCCGTGGAAATCCCAGATGGATTTCTGCGCGAACGGAAAGTGGTCGGTGAGGAAGCCGCCGCCGTTCTTCTTCGAGAAGAACCCGTTGAAGCCCCACTGGCTGTCCGGCAGCGCGCCGATGTCGAGCAGATCGACCACCAGCAGGTCGCCCGGCTCGGCGCCTTTCACGCCGACCGGCCCGGAGAGGAAGTGCACGGTCGTGAGATCGACATCGCGCACGTCGTCGGCGCAATCGTCGTTCTTGATGGCGCCGCCGGTCCAGTCGTAGGTCTGCACGATGAAGTCGTCGCCCGGATTCACCCACGCCGCGATCGGAATGTCGGGGTGCCAGCGGTTGTGCACCATCTCGTTTTCGTAGGGCGACTGGTTGAGATCGATTTTGATGAGCGTCTCGGCCATGATGACTCCTTGGTGGCGTGCGTTAAACGGAGAGGTAGCGGCCGATCGTCTGCGGATCGGCGCTGCTGCCCGGGGTTTCGTGAACAATGCGGCCGCGGTCGATGACCAGCAGCCGGTCAGCGATCTCCAGCGCGAAGCTCAGGACCTGCTCGGAGACGACGATGGTGAGGCCCTTGAGCTTGCGGATCTCCTTCAGGCTGCGCGCGATGTCCTTGATGATCGAAGGCTGGATGCCCTCGGTCGGCTCGTCGAGCAGCAGCACCTTGGGTTCGGTGACGAGCGCGCGGGCGATGGCTAGCTGCTGTTGCTGCCCGCCGGACAGATTGCCCGCGCGCCGCTTGCGCATGTCGAAGAGCGCCGGGAAAAGCGTGTAGATCTCCTCCGGCACGCGCGTCATGCCGCGCCGGAAGCCGGTGCGGATGTTTTCCTCCACGGTGAGCGTGGGAAACACCATGCGCCCCTGCGGTACATAGGCGATGCCTCTGGCGACGCGCTCGAAGCTCTCCAGCTTCGACAGCTCCGCGCCGTCCACCCGCACCTCGCCTTTGCGCGCGGGCAGGATGCCCATCAGCGTCTTGAAAAGCGTGGTCTTGCCCATGCCGTTGCGGCCGAGGAGCGTGACGATCTCGCCCTTGGCGGCCTGCATGGAGACGCCGTGCAGCACTTCGCTCTGGCCGTAGCCCGACACGAGCTCTTTCACTTCGAACATCTCCGTCTCCTCAATGTCCCAGATAGACTTCGATGACCTTGGGGTTCTTCTGCACCGCCTCCATGCTGCCTTCGGCGAGCAGTTTCCCCTGGTGCAGCACCGTGACCCGGTGCGCGATGGAGGCGACGAACTCCATGTCGTGCTCGATCACGATCACCGAACGGCCCTTGCTGATGCGCTTGAGGAGTTCGGCGGTGCGTTCGCGTTCCGACACGCTCATGCCGGCGACGGGCTCGTCGAGCATCATCAGCTCGGGCTCCTGCATGAGCAGCATCCCGATCTCCAGCCATTGCTTCTGGCCGTGCGAGAGCAGCTCGGCCGGTTCGTGCAGCCGGTCGGCGAGGAAGATCTCCTCGGCGACGCGGTGGATGCGTTCCTCCACCTCGGCCGTGCGGCGGAAGAACATCGCGCCGAGCACGGTGCGGCCGCGCGGGAAGGACACTTCGAGGTTCTCGAACACGGTGAGGTTTTCGTAGATCGAGGGCGTCTGGAATTTGCGGCCCACGCCCGCGCGCACGATCTGGTGCTCGCTCATCTTCGTCAGCTCACGCTCCTTGAAGCGCACCGAGCCCGAAGTCGCCTTGGTGCGGCCGCAGATGAGATCGAGCAGCGTGGTCTTGCCCGCGCCGTTCGGCCCGATCACGACGCGCAGTTCGTTCTCGTCCACGTAGAGGTTGAGACCGTCCACCGCCTTGAAGCCGTCGAAGGAGACGGTGAGGTCCTCGACTGCCAGTGCCACGGCGTTGCTCATGCTTCCGTCCTCAGTGCGCGGGACGCGGTGTCGCGTCCGCGGAAAGCGGTTGCGTGTCCGCCTCGCGGGCTGCGACCGCCACCGGTACGGCGGCGACGGCGGTTTCCGGCGAAGGAGGCGGGATCTCGGCGCTGCGCCGCGCCTTGCGGCGCGCGAGCCGGGGTTTGAGATGCGAGTCGTAGAGACCGGCGAGCCCGTTGGGAAACGCCATCACCACGGCGATGAACAGCGCGCCCATGCAGTACAGCCACAGCTCGGGGAAGGTCTCGGAAAAAAGCGTCTTGGCATAGTTGACGAGCAGGCTGCCGTACACCGCGCCGATCAGCGACATGCGCCCGCCTACCGCGGCGAAGATCACCATCTCGATCGATGGCACGATGCCGACGAAGGACGGCGACATGAAGCCGACCTGCAGCGTGAACATCGCGCCGCCGATCGCCGAGAAGGCCGCGGCGACGCAGAACACGAACACCTTGAAGTTCGCGACATCGTAGCCGGAGAAGCGCACCCGCTCCTCCTTGTCGCGCATGGCGATGAGCAGCTTGCCGAGCTTGGAGGACAGCAGAAAGCGCGCGAACAGGATGCAGCCGATCAGCAGCGCACCGTTGATGTAGTAGAGGATGTACTTCGCCGAATCGGTGCGGATGTCCCAGCCGTGCAGGGTCTTGAGGTCCGTGATGCCGTTCACGCCGCCGGTCAGGCCCTGCTGGCCGATGATCAGCACCGAGAGGATGAGCGCGATCGCCTGGGTGACGATGGCGAAGTACACGTCGCCCACGCGCCGCTTGAACATCGCCACCGCGATCACGAAGGCGAGCGCCGTGGGAATCACGAGAATCGCCGCGAGCGTGAAGGCGAAGCTGTGGAAGGGCTCCCAGAACCACGGCAGCGCGGTGAGCTGGTTCCAGTCCATGAAGTCCGGGATGCCCGGCGTGGACTGCATCTTGGTGCTCTCGTAGTCGGAGGCCTCCAGCTTGAGGAACATCGCCATGCAGTAGCCGCCGAGGCCGAAGAACACGCCCTGGCCGAGGCTGAGGATGCCGCCGTAGCCCCAGCACAGCACCAGGCCCACGGCCACGAAGGCGTAGGTGAGGTACTTGCCGACCAGGTTGAGCCGGAACAGATCCAGCGTGAGCGGCAGCACCACGAGGATCAGCGCGGCGAGCACGAGCAGGCCGACCGCGCCCTCCGCGCCGCCCAGTACGTTCCTGTAGATCGCTTTCATGACTGCTCCCGGGGCTCTATCGGCGCACCTTGAGGGCGAACAGCCCCTGCGGCCGCATCATCAGGATCACCACCACGGCGGAGAGCGTGAGCACCTTCGCCATGGAGCCGGTGAGGAAGAATTCGGAAGTGGCCTGCGTCTGCGCGATCAGGAAGGCCGAGGAGATCGTGCCGAGCAGGCTGCTCGCGCCGCCGAACACCACGGTGAGGAAGGTGTCGACGATGTAGAGCGAACCGCTGGTCGGCCCGGTGGAGCCGATGGTGGTGAAGGCCGCGCCGGCGATGCCCGCGATGCCGCAGCCCAGCGCGAAGGTGATGCGGTCCACCTTCCTGGTGTTGATGCCAACCGCACCGCTCATCATGCGGTTCTGCGTCGTGGCGCGCACGCGCAGGCCCCACTGCGAGCGGTAGAGCAGCAGCGCGAGTCCGGCGGTGAGCAGCGCGGTGATCGCCATCACGAACAGGCCGTTGATGGGGATGTCGATGGACTCGGCCGGCTGCCACGAGCCCATCAGCCAGTCGGGCAGCGTGGCGCTCACTTCCTTGGCGCCGAAGATCGAGCGGAAGAGCTGCTGCATCGCCAGCGACAGCCCCCAGGTGGCGAGCAGCGTATCGAGCGGACGCTTGTAGAGATGCCGGATCATCGCCCACTCCACCACGTAGCCGACCGCGAAGGCGATCGCGAACGCGCCGGCGATGGCGAAGAAGAAGTAATAGGGTGTGAACGCGGGGAAATACTCGGTGGTGAGGGAGGAGAAGACGTAAGTCGTGTAGGCGCCGATGGTGAGGAACTCGCCGTGCGCCATGTTGATCACCCCCATCTGGCCGAAGATGATCGCCAGCCCCAGCGCCATCAGCAGCAGCACGCAGAACACCGACAGGCCGTTGAAGCCCTGCATCGCCATGATGGCGCCGAATTCGGAAAACCACTCCATCGTTCTCTCCGCATTCCGGCGGCTCGCGCCGCCTCTTCACGCTCGGACCGCGGCGCCGGCCGACACCGGCCCCTGCTCCGAGGAGGGCGAGCACAAGGGCCGATGCCGTGCGCCGTCCGTTCTCAGAGGTAACCCTTCGGGAAGGGATTGGGCTCGATCAGGTCGGACTCCCAGATGACCTTGAACTGACCGTCCTTCTGCGCCACCCCGATGCGGGTCTTGCTCCAGAGGTGATGGTTCTCGTGCACCTTCACGTAGCCTTCCGGCGCGGTCTTGAGCTCGATGCCGGGCGAGGCCGCGACGACCTTGTCCACATCGAAGCTGCCGGCGCGCTCGACCGCCGCCTTCCACAGCCACGGGCCGAGGTAGGCCGCCTGCGTGACGTCGCCGATCACCGACTTCGGTCCGTACTTCGCCTTGAAGGCCTCCACGAATTTCCTGTTGTTGGGGTTGTCGAGGCTCTGGAAGTACTTCATCGCGGCGTAGAAGCCTTCGACGTTCTCGCCGCCGATACCGAGCATCTCGTCCTCGGTGACGGAGATGGTGAGCAGCGTCTGCTTGTCGGGCGTGACGCCCGCGGCGCGAAGCTGCTTGTAGAACGCGACGTTGCTGCCGCCCACGACGATGGCGTACACGACGTCCGGTTTCTTGAGCTTGATCTTGTTGATGAGCGAGCCGAACTGGGTGTGGCCGAGCGGGTAGTACTCCTCGCCCACCACCTGGCCCTTGAGCACGTTCTCGATGTGCTTGCGCGCGATCTTGTTGGAGGTGCGCGGCCAGATGTAGTCGGAGCCGATGAGATAGAAGGTCTTGGCGCCCTTCTCCTTGGCGATCCAGTCGAGCCCCGCGATGATCTGCTGCGTCGCCTCCTGGCCGGTGTAGATGACGTTCTTCGACTGCTCCAGCCCCTCGTAGAAGGTCGGGTAGTAGAGCAGCCCGTTCTCCTTCTCGAAGATCGGCAGCACCGCCTTGCGCGAGGCCGAGGTCCAGCAGCCGAACACCGCGGCGACCTTGTCGTTCACCAGCAGCTTGCGCGCCTTCTCGGCGAAGGTCGGCCAGTCGCTCGCGCCGTCCTCCTGGATGATGCGGATCTTGCGCCCCAGCACGCCGCCCATGGCGTTGATCTGCTCGATGGCGAGCTGCTCGGCCTGGATGGAACCCATCTCGCTGATCGCCATCGTGCCGGTCGCCGAATGAAGCTGGCCGACCACCACTTCGGTGTCCGTCACCGCCAGCCCCGTGGTGTTCACCTTCGCGGTGGGATATTTCTTCAGGTCCGCGAAGGCCGGCACCGGCAACGCGCTCACCGGCAATGCGCCCATGGCAAGCATGAGCTTGCGCCGCATCGGCGAAACGATTCGTGGATCTTTCTCACTCATGTCGCAGCTCCTTTGCTTGGAATCGCACCGCGCCTCCTCTTGCGTGAAGCGCCTCGTTGCGATGGCAATGTAGGACTGCGACCGTCGCGGCGAAATACGTTGAATGACGTACGCGGCGCTGCGCCGGCTTGGTGCGAAGCGATCCAAATCAGTGCACCGCGCCGTGCGCGCAAGCGCCCTTTCGCGGGATAAACGGGCGATACGCAAGCGCTTCGGGCGCCGGTCCGGTTCTTGCGAAAGGCGCGGCGTCAGGGTCGATACGGGTTATGGACGTGAACGGCTTCGCCGCGCAACGCATCGTCAAAATCCGCCGCGACTACAACACCTGGGTCGCCAACGAAACGCTCGAGGACTACGCGCTGCGTTTCACGCCGCGCGCCTTCCGCAAGTGGTCGCCCTTCCGGGTGGCGAACACCGCCATCGGCGCGGTGTCCTTCCTCGCGCTGGAGGCGATCGGCGGCGCGATCGCGCTCGCCTACGGCTTCACCAACGCGCTCATCGCGATACTGGTGGTCGGGCTGATCATCTTCCTCACCGGCCTGCCGATCAGCTACTACGCTGCGCGCTACGGGCTCGACATGGATCTGCTCACGCGCGGCGCGGGCTTCGGCTACATCGGCTCGACCGTCACCTCGCTGATCTACGCCTCCTTCACCTTCATCTTCTTCGCCATCGAGGCGGCGATCATGGCGATGGCGCTGCAGCTCTATCTGGATATTTCGCTGCCGCTCGGCTATCTGCTGAGCTCGCTGGTGATCATTCCGCTGGTCGCCTACGGCATCACGCTCATCAGCAGGCTGCAGCTCTGGACCCAGCCCGTATGGCTCGCTCTGCTGGTGCTGCCTTACCTCGCGGTCTGGCTGAAGGAGCCGCAGCTTTACGGCGAGTTCACGCGTTTCGAAGGCGGCGCGCAGCGCGCAGGCTTCGACTGGATGCTGTTCGGCGCGGCGGCCACCATCGCCTTCTCGCTCATCGCGCAGATCGGCGAGCAGGTGGACTTCCTGCGTTTCCTGCCGGAGAAGACCAGAGCGAACCGCCGCGGCTGGTGGGGCGCGATCCTCCTCTCCGGGCCGGGCTGGATCGTGCCCGGCATGCTCAAGCAGCTCGGCGGCGCCTTCCTCGCTTTCCTCGCCTTTCGCTACGGCATCGAGACTGCGCGCGCTGTGGAACCCACGCAGATGTATCTCGTGGGCTTCAGCTATGTCTGGAGCGATCCCGCCCTGGCGGTGGCGGCGGCGGCGCTGTTCGTCATCGTCTCGCAGGTCAAGATCAACGTCACCAACGCCTACGCTGGCTCGCTCGCTTGGTCCAACTTCTTCGCGCGGCTCACGCACAGCCATCCGGGCCGCGTGGTGTGGCTGGTGTTCAACGTGCTGATCGCGCTGGGGCTGATGCTGCTCGGCGTGTTCGAGGCGCTGGAGCACGTGCTCGGCTTCTATTCCAACGTCGCCATCGCCTGGGTCGGCGCGCTGGTCTCGGACCTGGTCGTCAACAAGCCGCTGGGCCTGAGTCCCAAGGGCATCGAGTTCAAGCGCGCGCACCTCTACGACATCAACCCGGTGGGCGTGGGCTCGATGCTGATCGCGTCGCTTCTCGGCATGAGCGCCTACCTCGGCCTGTACGGCGAGCTCGCGCAGGCCTTCGCGCCTTTCATCTCGCTCGCCTCCGCCTTCGTCTGCGCGCCGGCGATCGCGGTGGCGACGAAGAGCCGCTACTACATCGCCCGGCGCAGCGAACCGGTCGCGGACGCGGGCACGGTGCGCTGCTGCATCTGCGAACATGCTTTCGAGCCGGAGGACATGGCGCACTGCCCGGCCTACGGCGGGCCGATCTGCTCGCTCTGCTGCACGCTGGATGCGCGCTGCGAGGACCGCTGCAAACCGCAGGCGCGGGTGAGCGAGATGGTGGCGGCGGGGCTGCGCTGGCTGCTGCCGCGGCCGCTGTCGCAACGCGTCAACACGCGCCTCGGCCACTACGCGCTGCTGCTGCTGTGCGTGGCGTTCCTGCTCGCCGCCGTGCTCGGCGCGGTGTACTCCCTCTCCGCCGCGCACCTGGACGAGCACGGCGCGTCGGTGCTGGCGCGCGCCTTCATAAACGCCTTCGTCGCGCTCTTCACCCTCTCAGCGGTGGTCGGCTGGTGGGTCGTGCTCGGCGCCGAGAGCCGCCGCGTCGCGCAGGAGGAATCGAACCGGCAGAACCAGCTCCTGATGCGCGAGATCGAAGCGCACGCCCGCACCGACGCCGCGCTGCAACGCGCCAAGGAACAGGCCGAAACGGCCAACCGCGCCAAGACCCGCTACGTCACGGGCATCAGCCACGAGCTGCGCACGCCGCTGAACGGCATCCTCGGCTACGCGCAAATCCTGCTGAAAGACCCGGACATCCCGCCGCACCGGCGCGAGGCCATTGCCGTCATCCAGCGCAGCGGCGAGCACCTGCTGAGCCTGATCGACGGCCTGCTCGACATTGCCCGCATCGAGGCCGGCAAACTGCGGCTCGACCGCAGCGAGCTGCGCTTCGCAGACTTCCTGCAGGACGTCGTCACGCTCACCCGCCTGCAGGCCGAGAGCAAGGGGCTGGAGTTCCGCTTCCTCGTCAAAGGCAAGCTGCCGGAGGTGGTGCACGCCGATCCCAAGCGCCTGCGCCAGATCCTCATCAACCTGCTCGCCAACGCGGTGAAGTTCACCGAACGCGGCTCGGTCACGTTCGCCGTCGAATACCGGCGCGAGATCGCGCGCATCGAGATCGCCGACACCGGCATCGGCATTCCCGCCGAGGACCTGGAGCGCATCTTCCTGCCCTTCGAGCGCAGCGGCGCCTCGCGCATGAACCAGGCGCCGGGCACGGGCCTGGGTCTCACCATCACCCAGATGCTCACGAAGCTCATGGGCGGGGAAATCTCGGTGACGAGCGAAGTCGGCAAGGGCAGCACCTTCACGCTGCGGCTCTATCTGCCTGCGGTCGCCTCGCCCACGCACGCGCTGCGGCCGCACCGCGACATCGTCGGCTACGAGGGGCGCCGCCGGCGCATCCTGGTGGTGGACGACCAGATCACGCACCGCCAGCTTCTGGCCGCCCTGCTCAGCCCGCTCGGTTTCGAGGTGAGCGAAGCGGCGAGCGGCCAGGAATGCCTGCGCACCGCGGCGGCAATGGACTTCGACGCCATCCTGCTCGACGTGGCGATGCCGGAGATGGACGGCTGGACCACGGCGAAACGCCTGCGCGCCGAACAGCGCCGCCACACGCCGATCATCATGCTGTCGGCCAACGCCTTCGACAACACCTCGTTCAAGCGCGCCGAAATCGGCTTCGACGATTTCATCGTCAAGCCGGTGCTGGAATCGGAGCTGCTCTCATCGCTGAAGCTGCACCTGGGCCTGGAGTGGATCTACGAGGAACGTCCGCCGCAGCCGGAGCGCAAGCCCGCGCAGGCCGGAACGCTCGTCTGGCCCGACAGCGCGCAACTGCACGAACTGAAGAAGCTGGGCGAGATGGGCTACGTCAAAGGCATCCACCGCAAGCTCGACGAGCTGGAGCAGGCCGATGCACGGCTTGCGCCCAGCGTGCAGACGCTGCGCCGGCTGATCAAAGGTTTCCGCATCGACGAATATCTGCGCATCCTGGAGGAACGAGTCCATGGTCAATGAAACGAGACGGGGCATCGTGCTGGTGGTGGACGATGTCCCCGAGAATCTGGCGGTGCTGTGCGACACCCTGGACGAGGCGGGCTATATCGTGACGGTGGCGACCGACGGCCCGTCCGCCTTGCAGCGGCTGCAGCACGTGACGCCCGACGCGATCCTGCTCGACGCCGTCATGCCCGGCTGGGACGGCTTCGAGACCTGCGCGCGCATCAAGGCCGATCCGCGCTGGTCGCACATCCCGGTGCTGTTCATGACCGGGCTCACCGAGACCGAGCACGTCATCAAGGGTTTCAAGGTCGGCGGCGTGGACTACGTGACCAAGCCGCTCAATCCCGCCGTGGTGGTGGCGCGCGTGGACGCGCACATCGCGACGGCGCACATGATCGGGCAGGCGCGCGAAGTCGCCGATCTCGCGGGCCACGCGGTCGTGGTGCTGCGCAAGGACCTGTCGCTGTCCTGGTGCACACGCCGGGCGCGGAACTGGCTGCAGGAGTACGTGCCCGGCGCGCTGGGCGAGGAGACGCGCTGGCCGCCGGCGCTGCGCGAATGGCTCGCGCAGGCGATTCCCGGCGGCAACGCTTCCTCCCCGGCGCCCTACCACATCAAGCGCGAGAGCCGCACGCTCACCCTGCACGTGCTCGGACAGGTGGAGGCGAATCAGTACGTCCTCATGCTGCAGGAACGGGCGGACGCGCAAGCCGCGACCGCCAGCTACAACCTCACCCAGCGCGAGCTGGAAGTGCTGACCTGGCTCGCCAAGGGCAAGACCAACCGCGACATCGCCGAAATCCTGGGCATGAGCCCGCGCACGGTGAACAAGCACCTGGAGCACATCTACGTGAAGCTCGGCGTGGAGACGCGCACGGCGGCCGCGGCCATCGCGCGCGAGCGGGCGGTCACGTCGTAGGCACGGCCGGTCGCACGGGCCCGGCGGGCGAGCCTGCGCGGAGGGATACAATAGCCGGGTGATTCTTGGCGGCGCCGTCCGGCGCCGCGCTTCGATCCCCGGATACGCATGCCCGACAAAACGCAGGACGTCATCGCCATCCGCGGTGCGCGTCAGAACAATTTAAAGAACCTCAGCCTCGACATCCCGACCAATCAGCTCATCGTCGTCACCGGCGTCTCGGGCTCGGGCAAGTCTTCGCTGGTTTTCGACACGCTCTACGCCGAGGGCCAGCGCCGCTACGTCGAGACCTTCTCGCCTTACGCGCGCCAGTTCCTCGACCGCCAGGACCGGCCGCAGGTCGATGCCATCGAAGGCATCCCGCCCGCCATCGCCATCGACCAGACCAACCCGGTACGCACCTCTCGTTCCACAGTCGGGACGATGACGGAGCTGAACGACCACCTGAAGCTGCTCTTCGCGCGCACGGCGAAGCTCTATTGCCGCCGCTGCGCGCGGCCCGTTCAGCGCGACACCGCGGACAGCATCTACGCCGATCTGCAGCGGCGCACCGCCGAAGCGGGCGATCCGCGCCTGCTGGTGGTCTTCCCGGTCGAGGTTCCGGCGAACTTCAGCGCGGACGAAGTCAAGCAGCTCCTGGAGCGGCAGGGCTACACGCGCCTGCATTCGGAAAGCGGCCGGCGGCTGGAAGTCGTGCAGGACCGCTTCCGCTTCGGCAACGCCGAGCGCGCGCGGGTGATCGATGCGCTGGAAGCGGCGCTGCGCGTGGGCCAGGGCCGCGTCTCGATCTATGTGGTCGACGACGAAGGCACGGCCAAGGACTGCTGGCGCTACAGCTCGGACCTGCATTGCGCGCATTGCGACATCCATTATTCCGACCCCACGCCCTCGCACTTCTCCTTCAACTCGCCCATCGGCGCCTGCGAATGCTGCCGCGGCTTCGGGCGGGTGATCGGCATCGATTTCGGGCTCGTCATCCCCGACGAGAGCAAGACGCTGCGCGAAGGCGCCGTCCGCCCCTGGCAGACGGAAAGCTTCAGGGAATGCCAGGACGACCTGGTGAAATACGCCAAGCGGCGCGGCATTCCGCTCGACGTGCCCTACCGCGAGCTGTCCGAGGAAGCCAAGCGCTGGGTGATGGAGGGCGAGGAAGGCTGGAAGAGCTGGGACGAGTCCTGGCCCGCGCTGTGGTACGGCGTGCGCAATTTCTTCAAGTGGCTGGAGGGCAAGGCCTACAAGATGCACATCCGCGTGCTCTTGTCGAAGTACCGGGCCTATACGCTCTGCGAGTGCTGCAACGGCGCGCGCCTCAAGACCGAAAACCTGCTCTGGCGCATCGGCACCAAAGCGGAAGCGGATGCCGCGCTCGCCGGCCACGGGCGCTTCCGCCCGGTCGGAGTCGAATGGAGCGAGGAACAGCTCGACGCCCTGCCCGGCCTCAGCGTGCACGACCTGATGCTGTTGCCGATCTCGCGCGTGCGCGATTTCTTCGCCGCGCTGAAGTTCGAGGGCGAGCTCGACCAGGCCACCGATCTGCTGCTGCAGGAGATCCGCGCGCGGCTCGGTTATCTCTGCGAAGTGGGCCTCGGCTATCTCACCCTCGACCGTCAGTCGCGCACGCTCTCCGGCGGCGAAGTGCAGCGCATCAACCTCACCACCGCGCTCGGCACCTCGCTCGTCAACACGCTGTTCGTGCTGGACGAACCCTCCATCGGCCTGCATCCGCGCGATATGGGCCGCGTCATCGAAGTGATGCACCGCCTGCGCGACGCGGGCAACTCGCTGGTGGTGGTGGAGCACGATCCGCAGATCATGTACGCCGCCGACCGCATCCTCGACATGGGCCCCGGCCCCGGCGAACGCGGCGGCGAGATCGTCTATTACGGCCCGGCCGCCGGACTGCGCGACGCGGACACGCTCACCGCCGAATATCTGAGCGGCCGCAAGCGCGCCGACTCGGGTCTCGCGCCGCGCACGCCCGGTCCCGACACGCCCTGCATCGAACTGCTGGGCGCGGCCGAGCACAACCTCAAGAACATCGACCTGCGTCTGCCGCTCCATCATCTGGTGTGCATCACCGGCGTGTCGGGCTCGGGCAAGTCCACCCTCATCCAGGACGTGCTGCATCCGGCGCTGCTGAAAGCCAAGGGCAAGCCCACCGAAGCGCCCGGCGCGCACCGCGAGCTGCGCGGTGCGGAACTGATCGACGACGTGGTCTTCGTCGATCAGTCGCCCATCGGCAAGAGCGCGCGTTCCAACCCGGCGAGCTACGTCGGCGCCTTCGACGCCATCCGCAAGCGCTACGCCGCCGTGCCGCTCGCCAAGGAACGCGGCTACACCGCCGGCACCTTCAGCTTCAACGCCGGCAACGGCCGCTGCCCCACCTGCAGCGGCAGCGGCTTCGAGCACGTGGAGATGCAGTTCCTCTCGGACGTTTATCTCCGCTGCCCCGACTGCGACGGCAGGCGCTACCGCGAAGAAGTGCTCGACGTGCGCATCGAAGGCAGGTCCGTCGCCGACGTGCTGGACATGACGGTGAGCGAAGCGCTGGCCTTCTTCGCCGGCCACGACGAAGTGCGCGCGGCGCTGCAGCCGCTTGTCGACGTCGGTCTGGAATACCTCAAGCTCGGCCAGCCGGTCCCTACGCTCTCGGGCGGCGAAGCGCAGCGGCTCAAGCTCGCGGGTTTTCTCGCCGAGTTCGCCAAGAGCGGCGCCTCGCGCAAGCAGAAGGGCACGCTGTTCCTGTTCGACGAGCCCACCACCGGCCTGCACTTCGACGACATCGCCAAACTGCTGCGCGCCTTCCGCAAGCTCGTCGACGCCGGGCATTCCATCGCGGTGATCGAGCACAACCTCGACGTCATGCGCGCCGCCGACTGGCTGATCGATCTCGGCCCGGAAGGCGGCGACGAAGGCGGCGAGATCGTCGCCCAGGGCACGCTCGCCGACCTGCTCGCGAACGAGCGGTCGCACACGGCGAAGGCGCTGCGCGAATACGAACGCGCGATGCAGACCTGGACGCCGGCCACCGGCGTGGCCGCGCAGGAACCCGCCGCACGGTCCGCCGACGTCATCCGCATCCACAACGCCCGCGAGCACAACCTGAAGAACATCGACGTCGACATCCCCCGCAAGCGCTTCACTGTCGTCACCGGCGTGTCGGGCTCGGGCAAGTCGACGCTCGCCTTCGACATCGTGTTCGCCGAGGGCCAGCGACGTTACCTCGAATCGCTCAACGCCTACGCGCGCCAGTTCGTGCAGCCCGCCTCCAAGCCGGACGTGGACGCGATCTTCGGCATTCCGCCCACGGTGGCGATCGAACAGCGCACCAGCCGCGGCGGCCGCAAGAGCACGGTCGCGACCATGACCGAGATCTACCACTTCCTGCGCCTCTTGTTCATGAAGCTCGGCACGCAGTACTGCCCGGACTGCAACGTGCCCATCGAGCCGCAGAGCGAGGAGCGCATCGCCGCGCGCCTGCTGCGCGACTACAGGGGCCGGCGCATCGGCCTGCTCGCGCCGCTGGTGGTGAACCGCAAGGGTATCTACAACGACCTCGCCAAGTGGGCGAACGGCAAGGGCTACACGCACCTGCGCGTGGACGGCGTGTTCTGTCCCACGGACAAGTGGCCGAAGCTCGACCGCTTCAGGGAGCACAACATCGAGCTGCCGGTGGCCGACATCGTCGTCTCGCCGGAGCGCGAAGCCGAACTGCGCGCCGGCCTCCGGCGCGCGCTGGAATTCGGACGCGGCACCGTGCTGGTGCTCGACCGTCTCGACCGCCTGCACGCCGCTTACGCCGCCGGCTCGCGCGAGGCGGTCGAGCTGCCGCAAGTGGTGTTCTCCACCAAACGCGCCTGCTCGTGCTGCGGCCGCAGCTTCCCCGAGCCCGATCCGCGCATGTTCTCCTTCAACTCCAAGCACGGCTGGTGTCCCGCCTGCTACGGCACGGGCGCGAAGCTGCAGGGCTTCAGGCTCGACGAGGACGTGAGCCGCGAGGAGGAAGACCGCATCATCGACACCTGGCTGGACGAGCACGGCATCCACGAAGCCTGCCCCACGTGCAACGGCCAGCGCCTCAACCGCGAAGCGCTCGCCGTGCGCTTCCGCGACGAGAACATCGCCCAGGTGACGGCATACTCCGTGGCCGAGCTGCACCGCCGCTTCCAGACGCTCAAGCTGAACGAACGCGAAGCCGCCATCGCCCGCGACGTCGTGGCGGAGATCCGTTCGCGTCTCGGCTTCCTGGAACAGGTGGGGCTGGGCTATCTCACGCTCGACCGTTCCGCGCCCACGCTCTCGGGCGGCGAAGCGCAGCGCATCCGGCTCGCCGCGCAACTGGGCTCGAACCTGCGCGGCGTGTGCTACGTGCTCGACGAGCCGACCAGCGGGCTGCATCCGCGCGACAACCGCATCCTGCTCGACACGCTGGAAAAACTCGAGGCCAAGGGCAACACGCTGATCGTGGTGGAGCACGACGAGGACACCATCCGCCGCGCGCATCATGTGATCGACCTCGGTCCCGGCGCCGGCAAGCGCGGCGGCCGCGTCATCGCCCAGGGTACGGCTGAAGAACTCATGCGCTCGCCCGAATCGCTCACCGGACGCTTCCTCGCCAATCCGCTCAAGCATCCGGTCGAAGCGCGCCGCCCGGTGGACCGCGACACGCCTTCGCTCTGGATCAGAGGGGCGCATCTGCACAACCTGCGGCACATCGACGTGCGCGTGCCGCTCAAGCGGCTCACCGTCGTCACCGGCGTCTCGGGTTCGGGCAAGTCCACGCTCGCGCGCGACGTGCTGCACGACAACCTCGTGCAGCTCTGCGCTTCCAGTCGCAACAAGCGCGACGTGCAGCTCGTCGGTTGCAAGGCCATCGAGGGCTGGGAACAGGTGGGCCGCGTGCTGGAAGTGGACCAGACGCCCATCGGCAAGACGCCGCGCTCCTGCCCGGCGACCTATGTGGGCTTCTGGGACGCGATCCGCAAGCTCTTCGCGGAAACCAACGAGGCGCGCATGCGCGGCTACGGCCCGGGGCGCTTCTCCTTCAACGTCGCCGGCGGGCGTTGCGAAGCCTGCGAAGGTCAGGGCGTGAAGCGCATCGAGATGAACTTCCTGCCCGACGTCAAAGTGCCCTGCGAAGTCTGCGGCGGCAAGCGCTTCAATCCCGAAACGCTGGCCGTCACCTACCGCGGCAAGACCATCGCCGACGTGCTGGAAATGAGCGTGGACGAGGCGGTGGAATTCTTCGCCGCGCATCCGGGCATCCACCACGCCCTCCGCCTCTTGCAGGACGTGGGCCTCGGCTATCTCACCCTCGGCCAGCAGAGCCCCACGCTATCGGGCGGCGAAGCGCAGCGCATCAAGCTTGTCACCGAGCTCGCCAAGGTGCGCGGCGACGCCGAACAGGACGCCGCCGTCCGTCCGGGACGCGCCGGCGCCCAGCGCCACACCCTCTACGTGCTCGACGAACCCACCGTCGGCCTGCACATGGCGGACGTGGAGAAACTCATCCACGTCCTGCACCGCCTCGTGCGGGCGGGCAACACCATCGTGCTGATCGAACACAATCTCGACGTCATCGCCGAGGCCGACTGGATCATCGACCTCGGTCCGGAAGGGGGGACAGGTGGTGGAAGACTAGTGGCGCAGGGGGCGCCGGAGGATATCATGCACGAGAAGGCGCGGAGTCATACAGGAACAGCACTGACCGAATTTTTGGTCCGCTCGACCGCAACTGCTTGAAGGCTCCAGAAACATGCCTTTAACGGTTCTGCTCCCGCTATGCGAGGGTGTAACAAATTCTGTGTGTTGAGCCATGATACCGACCCGAGGAGGGGGACATGGCAAGACGCACCAAACCGACGATTGATGATGAGCTGATCGACAAGCTGCTGGAGGGGCGCGAGCACGGCGCCGGGCTGCTGGGCAACGACGGTCTGATCGGCG
>Ga0207747_1000422_pt1 | contig 49326 bp, 47 predicted proteins | sample HigsolmetaGSP11D_FD_184839 | JGI IMG/M metagenome (GOLD analysis project Ga0207747, IMG submission 184839) | High solid enriched microbial communities from the Joint BioEnergy Institute, USA - SP1-1-D (SPAdes) | ecosystem: Engineered > Bioreactor > SSF (Solid state fermentation) > Aerobic >...
TCGCCGATGCGCTGGAGGAGCCGGGCGGCCTCGCCACCGTGCCGCCACTGCTGCAGGAGGCGGCGCGGGCGCTCCGGCCCCTCCGCGATCCTGCGCCGGAACTGGCCCGCGCCCTGGCCGAGACCCTGCCGGCGCGGCTGGAGGATCCGGGCGTGATCGCACCCGGCTATGACGGGCAGCTCGACGGGCTGCGACGCCTCCGGGACGATGCGCGCGGCGCCATCGCGGCGCTGCAACTGGACCTGGCCCAGGCCTGGGGCGTGGCCAGCGTGAAGATCCGCCATCACCAGCAATTCGGCTACCTGGCCGAATTGCCGGCGGCGGCGGGCGAGAAGCTGCTGCGCGAGCCGCCGGCCAGTGCGGTGGGCGAGCTCCTCCCGATCCATCGCCAGACCATGGCAAACGGGCATCGTTTCACCTGCGCGGCGCTGGCCGGGCTGGACCGCCGCCTCGCCGAGGCCGCGGAGGGAGCGGCGAAGCGGGAGAGGCAGATCATCCGGCACCTGCGCGAGCTCTGCCTTGCCGCCGCCCCCGGCATCACCGATGCGGCGGAAGCACTGGCGGAACTTGATGTCCATGCCGCCGCCGCGGAGATCGCCGCCGAGGGCGGCTGGTGCCGGCCGGAGATCGTGGACCGCCCCGATTTCACCGTGAGTGGCGGCCGGCATCCGGTGGTGATGGCCGCCCTGGCGCGCAACCGGTCCGGCGCCTTCGTGCCGAATGACTGCGACCTGTCGCCGGGGCGGCGCCTCTGCCTGCTGACCGGCCCCAACATGGCCGGCAAGTCCACCTACCTGCGGCAGAATGCGCTCTTCGTCGTGCTGGCCCAGGCCGGGCTCTTCATCCCGGCGGAGGCGGCACGGCTCGGGCTCGTGGATAAATTGTTCTCTCGTGTCGGTGCCGCTGATGATATTGCCGGCGGGCGCTCCACATTCATGGTGGAAATGGCCGAGACGGCGGCGATCCTCAATCAGGCTGGCCCACGCAGCCTGGTGGTGCTGGACGAGGTCGGGCGCGGAACTGCTACCTGGGATGGCCTTGCGATCGCCTGGGCGGTGCTGGAGGCCCTGCACGACCGCATCCGCTGCCGCACCATCTTCGCCACGCATTTCCATGAGCTGACGGCGCTCGCGGGCAAGCTGCCGGAATTGGCGCCCGCGACCATGCGGGTGCGGGAGTGGAAGGGAGAAGTGGTGTTCCTGCATAGCGTCGCCCCCGGCACGGCGGAGAAGAGCTGGGGGCTGCATGTGGCGAAGCTGGCCGGCGTGCCGCGCCCCGTCCTGGCCCGCGCCGGCGCGGTGCTTGAGGCGCTGGAGGCGCGGGCCCGGGGCCTCGACCCGCTCTCCGACGAGCTGCCCCTCTTCGCCCGGTCCGTAGCCCCGGCGGCCCCAGCCCCTGCTTCCCCGGAGACACCGCATCCGGTGCTGGCGGCGCTCGCCGCGCTCGACCCCGACGTGCTGTCCCCGCGGGAGGCGCAGGATGCGCTCTACCGGCTGCGCTCCCTGCTGGATGGTGCTGTCCCTGGCGGGAAACAGGTAGTAGGCTGATGCAGATGAGTTCCGCGGCTGCCCTTCCTGCCCGAAAACCGGCGCAGCGCATCCCCGCGCTGGCCGAAGCACCCTCCGTCATTCCCGATCTGATCGCCGAACTCACCACCGGCAATGCGGGCGGCCCGCTGCGGCGGGAGGAGGCGCTGGACCTGCTGCGCCGCCATCTCGGCCGCATCCAGGCGCGGGTGCAGGAAGCCTTTGAATCCTATCAGCTCTCCGGTCTTGCCGCCGCCCGCTGGCTGGCGGCGCTGACCGACGGGCTGATGCACGCCATCCACGCCTATGCCCAGGCCATGGTCCCGCCGCACGACCCCGCCCGGCCGGAGGCGCCCTTCGCCCTGGTCGCCACCGGCGGCTATGGCCGCGGCGTGCTCGCACCTTATTCCGACATCGACCTGCTGTTCCTGACCGAGGGCAATGCCGGACCGCGGACGCAGCGCCTGGTGGAGAGCATCCTCTACCTGCTCTGGGATCTCGGGCTGAAGGTCGGCCACGCCACCCGCAGCATCGAGGACTGCCTGGAGGAGGCGAAGCGGGACGCCACGGTGCTGACCGCCCTGGTGGATGCCCGCTTCCTGATCGGCGAACGGCACGTCTTCGAGCATTTCGAGCAGGCTTTCGCCCAGGCCCGGCAGGCGCGCGGCCTCGGCCCCTTCCTCGCCGCCAAGCGGGCGGAGCGCGCCGCCCGCCACGCCCGCTACGGCGACAGCCCCTTCCTGGTGGAACCGCATGTGAAGGAAGGGCGCGGCGGGCTGCGCGACCTGCAGACCCTCTACTGGCTTGCCCGCTACGCCTTCGGCACCCAGCGCATGCCGGACCTCGTCGGGAAGGACAGCCCCGGTGGCGGATTGCTGACCGAGCATGAGGCACGCGCCATCCGCCGCGCCTGGGACTTCCTCTGGACCGTCCGCTTCCACCTGCATTACGTCGCCGGCAGGGCGGAGGAGCGCCTGACCTTCGACTACCAGCCCGTCGTCGGCGCCCGCATGGGCTATACGCCACACGGCCGGCAGGACGGCGTCGAGCGCTTCATGAAGCACTTCTTCCTGACGGTGCGCGACGTGCTGCGCCTGACCCGCGTGCTGGAGCCGGCGATCGAGCGCGCCGCGCTCGGCCCGCCCGCGACGCGGCGGCAGGGCGATGCGGCGCTGGCCGAGGCGGGCCTCGCCTTCGCCGACGGCAAGCTGGTGGCGGCGCCGCCCAACCGCGACTTCTCGCGCGAGCCGGTGCTGATGCTGCGCATCATCAAGGCGGCGCGCGACCGGAAGCTGGAGATCCATCCGCTGGCGGTCCGGGCGCTGATCCGCAACGCGCACCACGCCAGCAAGCTGCGCGGCCATGAGGAAGCCAATGCGCTGTTCCTGGACCTGCTGACCGGCAGGGACGCGGCCACCTGGCTGCGGATGATGAACGAAACGGGCTTCCTCTCCCGCTTCCTCCCGGAATGGGCGCGCATCGTCGGGCTGATGCAGTTCGACACCTATCACGTCTTCACCGTGGACGAGCACACGATCGAGGCCATCCGCGTCCTGCAGCAGCTTGAACGGGGTGAGCTGGCGGAGGTTGCGCCGGTGGCGAGCGACCTGCTGCCCCAATTGCAGTCGCGCCGCGCCCTCTATGTCGCGACCCTGCTGCACGACATCGCCAAGGGCCGCGGCGGCGACCATTCCGAACTCGGCGCCCGCATCGCGCAGGAAGTGTGCCCCAGGCTCGGCCTCTCCCCGGAGGAGACGGAGACCATCTCCTGGCTGGTGCTGCACCACCTGCTCATCAGCCAGACCGCCTTCAAGCGCGACATCGAGGATCCGAAGACCATCCTCGACATCGCCGACCTGGTGCAGTCGCCGGAACGGTTGCGCCTGCTGCTGGTGCTGACCGTCGCCGACATGCGCGCGGTCGGGCCCAAGGTATGGAACGGCTGGAAGGCCACCCTGCTGCGGGAGGTCTACTGGCGCGTCGCCGAGGTGCTGGCCGGCGGGCTCTCCGTGCCGGAGCGCGACGTGCGCGTGGCCCGCGCGCGGGAGGCTGCCTCCGCCATGCTGGAATCCTGGCCGGAGGCGGACCGGGAGAATTTCCTCTCCCTCGGCTATCCCGGCTACTGGCTCTCCTTCGATGCCGAGACGCATGCCCGCCATGCCGGCATGATCCGGGAGGCGGAGGCGACCGGGGCGCCGCTCACCGTCCGCACCCGCGTCATGGAATCCCGCGCGGTCACCGAGGTCACGGTCTATGCCGCGGATCATCCTGGCCTGTTCAGCCAGATCGCCGGCGCCTTCGCGGTGGCCGGCGCCTCCATCGTGGATGCGCGCATCCACACCCTGACCAACGGCATGGCGCTCGACACCTTCTGGGTGCAGGACGCGGCCGGCGGCGCCTTCGACGCGCCGCACCGGCTGGCGCGGCTCTCCGTCGTGGTCGAGCAGTCGCTCTCCGGCCGGCTCCGGCTGACGGAGGAGATCGCCAAGGTCCGGCGGGAGCCGGCGCGGCTACGCGCCGTCACCGTCCCGCCGCGCGTGGTCTTCGACAACCATGCCAGCAACACCCACACCGTCATCGAGGTGAACGCCCGCGACCGGCCCGGCCTGCTGCATGACGTGACGGCGGCGATCAGCGCGCAGGGGCTGCAGATCGCCTCGGCGCACATCACCACCTACGGCGTGCGCGCGGTGGACGTGTTCTACGTGAAGGACGTGTTCGGCCTGAAGATCGAGAACGAGCGCAAGCTGGCCGGGGTGCGCAGCGCGGTGGAGGCGGCGCTGGTGCCCCCGGGCGAGGAATGCGGCGGCGCGGTGCAGGTCCGGACGGTGGCGGCGGAAGTCTGAGAGCCTCAGCAGCTCAGCCCGGCGGCACGCGGATGGGCTGCGTCGCGCGGAAAGGCGCACAGAGCGCCATCTCCGTTGCCTCATCCGGCCGCAGCCGCCCAAGCGCCGCGGCGATCCGCAGGGCGAAACTCCACGACAGGATACCCTGCCCGTTGCGCCGTGACTCCCAGAGCCAGGCCCGCCCCGCCGTCCGCCGCAGTGCCAGGCGGCGCAGCGACGGCGGCAGCGATGGGTGCTGGCGCAGAAACCGGCACACGGTCCGGTTCCCGTCATGCAGCATCTGCGCTTCGTTCTCGGAGACCCGTCCCGGGACCCGGCCGGCAATCAGCACAACCGGCCCCGGCACGCGCGCCACTTTCCCTCGGGCCGCCAGGCGCAATTCAAGGGAATAGTCCTGGGCGAAAACCCCCTCGTCGCAGCCGCCGCAGGCCAGCGCCGCCTGCCGCCGCAGGAGCCAAAGGCTCGGCTGCGTCTGGCATCTCCGAAGCGATGCCGGGAGCAGATCCCACAATACGGCTCCTGAAACGGCTCCGGCGTCCGGTGGCGGGGTCAGGGCCAGCAGCGCGTCCGGATCACCCTCGGGCTGATAGCGGGGCTGCTCGGGATACAGGGCGGTGGCCATCTCGACCCCGGTCGCGGTGAGGGCATCGAGCAGCCGCCGGGTGCCCCAGGGCAACAGGACGTCGTCGCCGTCCACCGGCTTGACGAACTCGCCTGTTGCCGCGGCAAGGCCGCGGTTCAGGGCCACTGCGGGGCCTGCATTGGCCTGGCGCAGCACGGTGGTCCGAGGCCATCCGGCAATGATGGTCGCCAGCCGGTCGGCGGTACCGTCGCGCGATCCGTCATCCACGAAGATGTACTCGCGCTCGAACGGCCCCTCCTGGGCGGCCAGTCCCGCGCAGAGGTAGGGAAGGAAGGGTGCCTTGTCGAAAAGCGTGACGACATAGCTGACGGTCGGCATGGCCCTCCTCGTGCCGATCGCTGCGGCCGCCTGGCTTCGCCCCAGGCACCGGCTTGATCATGCCGCGACCGCGGAGCCGGGGAAACCCGAAAGACCGGCGGCACCGGAAGGCGGGCGCGGGGCCCCTGCCCGGCGACTCCCCGCCCGTGACATCCGCATGAGTTGGCAAATCTGGGCTGAGCGCCGCCGATCCACCCTGCCCCTGCCGCGTTCCCTCCCTCTGAACATGGGATGGACGCAATGGCCAAGGGCACCACGGAAGGTCTGAAGAACTGGCTCGGCGGGGAGAAGACCGCCCGCCCGGCCAATGTCGGGCCGCATGACTACCGCAAGGACCAGCACGACCCGGAGAAGCGCGGCGTCACGCCGGAGAGCTACAAGCCGCGGCCCGGCGACGACAACAACCGCACCGATCCGCAGGCGCCAGGCGGTCCGGTGAACATTCCGGTCCGGCAGGCGGAACCGGCGGCGGACCGGCCTTCGGGGCGGAATCCCGGGCAAGGCCATGCGAAGCAGGATTCGGGCAGCCTGCCGGAAGAGTAGTCAGCCCGGCACGATCCCGCTTTCCTCCCGGCGGCGCTTCTCGATCTCCTCGCCATAGCGGCGGAGGAGATGCGCCTCGGTTAGCAGCCCGACCACCCGGCGGGTGACGGCGCCATCCACCACGGCCATGGCCTCGGCCTCCGCCGCCTCGAAGGCGGCCATGGCCTGCCGCGCGTTCATCCCGGGCAGCAGCATCCGGTTCCGCAGGTGCAGCAGCGCCTCGATCGTGCCGGTGTCCGGCGGGGCGGCATGGGCCTCCGGCACGGAAACGATGCCGGCATAGCGGCCGGCCTCGTCCAGCACCACGACGCGCGTGGTGGAGCCGAGCGGGAATTGCCGGCGGAAATTGGTGAGATCGGTGTCGCTCCGTGCCGTCCGCAGGTCGCGCCGCATCAACCGCCCACCGTCAGGTCGCGCAGCCAGCCGATATCGTGCGCGCTGCGGATCGCCTCGCCACGCAGGTGGAAGCGCCAGGTCGCGAAGGAGTAGCCGAAGAGGCGGCGGACAATCAGGCCGGCCACCGCGACCGCCGCCAGCACCAGTCCGGCCACGGCCAGGCTGCCGGTCGTCTCCAGCGCCAGGAAGGTCATGGCGAGCGGCGCGCCGATGATCGCGGCGCCGAAGGCGCTCATCCCCACCAGGGACATCAGCAGCGGGTCCGGCCCCGGCGGCTCGACCAGCGCCATCAGGCCGGCGAAGAGCTTGCCGCCCAGGGCGCCGATCAGCAGCGAGGCGAAGAACAGCCCGCCGCGGAAGCCGGTGCCGATGGAGATCATGGAGGCCAGCGACTTCACCACCAGCAGCGCCAAGACCGGCCAGGCCGGCGCCTCGGTGACGAAGGCCATGTGCAGCGCCCCATGCCCGGAGGAGAGCGCCACCGGCGAGATCTGCGCCAGGCACCCCACCGCCAGGCCCCCCACCACCAGCCGCAGGACGGGGGAGGGCAGGGCGCGCGCCAGCGCCCTCTCGGTCAGCGAGACGCCGCGCATCAGCACGATGGCGGTGAGGCCGCAGAGCACGCCCACCAGCAGGGCCAGCGGATAGTCGCGGAAATCCACCACGCTGGGGCCGCCGACCTCCACCGCATAGCTTCCCGCCTCCAGCGCGCGGGCGACCAGGACGGCGGTGACGGCGCTGGCCACGACGGGGAAAAGGGAGGCGATGCTGTAGGTGCCGATCACCAGCTCGAAGGCATAGAAGGCGCCGGTCAGCGGTGCGTTGAAGGCAGCGCCGATCGCCCCCGCCGTGCCGGCCCCCACCAGGATGCGCATGTCGCCGCGCCGCAGCGCGAAGGCGGCACCGAGGCGGGAGGCCAGCCCGCCCCCGGCCTGCGCATAGCCCGCCTCCAGTCCGACCGAGGCGCCGAAGCCGTTGGACACCACGGTCTGCGCCCCAACCACCGCGGCATCGGCCAGCGTCATCCGGCCGCCATGCAGGGCATTGGCCTCGATCGGGTCAACCGGGGATTTCGGGCGCCAGCGGGCGATGGCGCGGTTCAGCAGGGCGAGGGTCAGCCCGCCCAGGACCGGGACCAGCAGCAGCCGCCAGCCGCCGACGAAGGTGGCGGCGGAAAGCCGGACCCCGGGGTCGAGATCGAAGAGCAGCGTGTGCAGCAGGCCGGCCGCGGCGCCCATCCCCCAGGCCAGCACCCCGACGCCGGCGCCGATCCCCACGCTGAGGAGGACGACGGCGACCTCGCTGGTTCGGACCCAGGCCCGCAGGGCGGCCGCCAGCCGGGCGCGGCGGCGCAGCAGGCGCAGGCGGGGGGAAAGGGCGAGGCTCTGCATCTCCGGCAGCCACATGCCGCAGGCGGCGGCGACTTGGCGAGAGTTTTCCGCAAAGAGCCTCATGCCTCGGCAAACCCTCGCTCCACCGGACATTCCGCGCTACCACCCGCGGATGCTCAGAGGCGTCCTCACCGTCGGCGGCTGGACCATGGCCAGCCGCGTGCTTGGCTTCGCGCGCGACATGCTGATCGCCGCCCGGCTCGGGGCCGGGCCGATGGCGGATGCCTTCTTCGTGGCGCTGAAACTGCCCAACCTGTTCCGCCGCCTGTTCGGGGAGGGCGCCTTCAACGCCGCCTTCGTCCCTGCCTTCGCCGGGACGCTGGCGGTGCAGGGGCCGCAGGTGGCGCGCCAGCTCGCCGAGCGCATGGCGGCGCTGATGACGATCTGGCTCTCCAGCCTGGTCGTCCTCGGCATTGTCCTGATGCCGCAATTGATGACCGTGCTGGCGCCGGGCTTCGCCGCCACGCCGGAGAAATTCGCCCTGGCGGTGGAGCTGACGCGGATCACCTTCCCCTACCTGCTCTTCATCTGCCTGACGGCCCTGGTCTCCGGCGTGCTGAACGGGCTGGACCGGTTCGCCGCCGCCGCCGCCGCGCCGGTCTTCTTCAACCTGCTCTCCATGGCGGCGCTGCTCGGCCTGACGCCCTATGTGGCGACGCCGGCGCATGCCCTGGCCTGGGGGGTGATGGCCTCCGGCATTGTCCAATTCGGGATGGTGATGTGGGCCTGTGCCCGGGCCGGGGTCTCCCTGCGCATCCTGCGCCCGCCGGCGATCACGCCGGAGGTGCGGCAGGTGCTGAAGCGCATGGTCCCGGGGGTGATCGGCGCGGGCGTCACGCAGCTCAACCTGGCGATCGATGTCATCATCGCCTCGCTGCTGCCCTCGGGGGCGGTGTCCTACCTGTATTACGCGGACCGGGTGGGGCAATTGCCGCTCGGCGTCATCGGCGCGGCGGTGGGGACGGCGATGCTGCCGCTGCTCTCGCGCCAGGTGCGGGCGGGGGAGAGCCTCTCGGCGCATCGCACCACCAACCGGGCCATGGAGATGGCGCTGCTGCTCTGCCTGCCGGCGGCGGTGGGGCAGGCGGTGGCGGCCATGCCGATCGTCTCGGTGCTGTTCCAGCGCGGCGCCTTCGGCCCGGAGGCAGGGGCGGCGACGGCGGCGGCACTTGCGGCCTATGCGCTCGGCCTGCCGGCCTATGTGCTGGTGAAGGTCTTTGCCCCGGGCTTCTTCGCGCGCGGGGATACGGCATCACCCGTGAAGGTGGGTCTGGCGGCGGTGGCGCTGAACCTGGCGCTGAACCTGCTGCTGACGCGCTGGCTGCTGCATGTGGGCGTGGCGCTGGCCACCGCGATCTCGGCCTGGTTCAACGCGGCGATGCTGGGCTGGCTGCTGGCCCGGCGCGGGCAACTGGTGCTGGACCGGCGGCTGCGCCAGCGCGTGCCGCGGCTGATGGCGGCGGCGCTGCTGATGGGGGTGGCGCTTTCCCTGCTGGAGCCGCTGCTCTTCCCCGTCGCCGGCCCGCTGCGCTACGCGGCGCTGGCGGCGCTGATCGGCGCCGGCGGCGTGGTGTATTTCGCCGCGGCGCATCTCTTCCAGGCGCTGGATCTTGGGGAGCTGCGCGGGCTGCTGCGGCGCCGGCGGCGCCCCGCCTGACGGAACGGCGGCGGAACCAAGGGCCGCCGCGCCCTTGACCTGCCCGCCCTGGCGGGGGATCACCCCTGCCCCGACCCTTGCGACGGTCCCTGTCCCATGCAGCGTGTCTTTTCCGGCATCCAGCCTTCCGGCATCCCTACCCTCGGCAACTACCTTGGCGCCATCCGCAATTGGGTGCCGCTGCAGGACACGCATGACGCCATCTATTGCGTCGTGGACCTGCACGCCATCACCGTCTGGCAGGACCCAAAGGCGCTGGCGACCCAGACGCGGGAGATGGCGGCGGCGCTGATCGCCTGCGGCCTCGATCCGAAGCGCTGCATCCTCTTCGTGCAGAGCCATGTGCACGCGCATGCGCGGCTGGCCTGGATCTTCAATTGCGTCGCCCGCCTCGGCTGGCTGAACCGGATGACGCAGTTCAAGGACAAGGCCGGCAAGGACCGGGAGGCGGCAAGCTCCGGCCTCTATGTCTATCCGAACCTGATGGCAGCCGACATCCACGCCTATCACGCGACGCTGGTGCCGGTGGGCGAGGACCAGAAGCAGCATCTGGAACTGGCCAACGACATCGCCCAGAAGTTCAACCACGACTACGGCGTGGACTTCTTCCCAACCATCGAGCCGCTGATCCAGGGCGTCGCCGCCCGCGTCATGTCGCTGCGCGACGGCACGAAGAAGATGTCGAAGTCGGATGCCTCCGACCAGTCGCGCATCAACCTGAACGACGACGCGGACGCCATCGCCCTGAAGATCCGCCGGGCGCGGACCGATCCGGCGCCGCTGCCGGAGCATGTCTCCGGCCTGGAGGGCCGGCCGGAGGCGCGCAACCTGGTCGGCATCCTCGCCGCCATCACCGATACCCTGCCGGAGAATGTGCTACGCGAGCATGGCGGCCAGGGCTTCGCCCAGTTCAAGGAGGTGCTGGCCGAGGCGCTGATCGCGCATCTCTCGCCCATCCAGGCGGAGATGCGCCGGCTGCTCGATGATCCGGCGGCGCTGGACGCGCTGCTGCGCCAGGGGGCGGAGCGGGCCGAGGCGATCGCCAATCCGATCGTCGCAGAGGCCGAGCGGATCGTCGGCTTCCTGCCGCGCTGACCTCGGGGGCGGGTGGGGAGGTTTACCCCACCCGCAGCAGTGCCGGGCCGTTCGCCCGCAGCCACTCCACCGCCGCGTCGCGGTGCGGCGTCAGCCGCGCCACATGCGCCCAGAAGCGGTCGGAGTGGTTCAGCTCGCGCAGATGCGCAACCTCATGCGCCACGACATAGTCCAGCACCCAGTCCGGGGCCATGACCAGCCGCCAGGAGAAGGCGAGCGTCCCGTCCGGGGCGCAACTCCCCCAGCGGCTGCGCGTATCCTTCAGCCGCAGCGCCTTGGCCTTCACGCCCAGCAGCGCGGCATGGCCGGCGGAGAGGACCTGGATGCGCCGCATCGCCTCGGCACGGAGGAATTCGGCAACCCGCCGCGGCACCTGCTCCAGCCTGCCCGGCACCAGGATCGTCCCCGGCTCCAGCCAGGCGGTCTTGCGCTCCGCCTCCGGCACGTGGCGGATGACATGCGGCACGCCACCAAGCGGCACCTCCGCCCCCGGCACCAGGTCGATATGCGGGGAGAGCGCGGCGAGGCGCTCCATCACCCAGGCGGCGTGGGTGGTCAGCAAGGCCATGCCGGCGCGGCGGCCGGCGCGCGGGGGCAGGGTGACCACCACCTCGCCGGCGCGGGCATCGATGCGCAGGCTGACGCGGCGGGCGCGGGTGGAGCGCCGCCAGCGCACAGGACAGGATACGGCCTGGGCCTGTTCCCCTCCGGGCAGGTCCACGGTTTCGGGTTCGCTCTGATCCATGCGGGGAAGATGGCCCGCCGGACCAGGAAGGTTCAACCGCTTGACACCGCTCGTTGCGGAACGGTCGCAGGATGTGCGCTTGGGGCACCCATGCCGCCGCCGCAGGCCCGACGCCGCGCCACCTATGCAGGAATTCCAAGGACGGAATTCCTGCATAGGTTGACAGGGCTGGTCCCGTTCAGCCCGGCAGCGATTTCAATTCGATCTCCACGAAGGAGAGCGGCTGGGAGCCGGCATTGATGACGTTGTGCTCTGTCCCCGCGTCGCGCGAGTAGGAGACTCCCGCCTTCAACTCCGCCGTCATGGTCTTGCCTTCCGGCAATTCGAGCAGCAGCGTCCCATCCGTCACCGGCACGACGACATAGACGAAGCCGTGCCGGTGCCAGCCCGTCTCGGAGCCGGGGGGGAAGTCCCAGCGCATGACGCGGACATGCTCGTTGTCGAGCTGCACGGTGCCGGTCGCCGGCTCCCGGCAGCGCAGCGGCCCGCCATCGGTGGGCACGCCGGGAAGCTGGGCGCCGCTCATTCCGCCGCCCTCGCGGGGGCGAGACCCGGCAGCGGCAGGGCGCCAGCCGCCTGCCAGGCGGCCCAGATCCTGTCGCCATCCTCCTTGCTGAGCGGCAAGTGCGGCGGGCGGATGGTGCGCCAGCCCTCGTCGCCGGTGCTGCGGGCGAGGATCTCGCGCAGGCCGGAGATCAGCGGCACGCTGGTCGCGGCCTTGCGGGTGGCGGTCAGCATGGCCTGCGCCGCATCCGCCTCCGGCCCCGTCCGCTTCGCGTAGACGATGCCGCCCCAGTGGCTGTTGAGGTTGCTCGCCGCGGTGATGCAGCCGGCGCCGCCCTCGGCCAGGATGCGCTGCACGAATTCGTCCGAGCCGGAATAGACCTCGAACCCATCCTTGGCGAAAGCGTCGATCATCGCCTTCATATTGGCGTAGTCGCCGCTGCTGTCCTTCACGCCCTTGATCGTGCCGGGGAAGGCCTTCAGCAGCCGCCCGATCAGCGAGAGGCTGAACGGCACCGCCGACTGCTGCGGGAAGTGGTAGAGATAGATCCTGATCCCGCCGCCGACGCGGTTCACCACCTCGGAGAAATAGGCGAAGAGCCCGTCATCGCTCGGGTTCTTGTAGTAGAAGGGCGGCAGCACCAGCACGCCGCGGCAGCCCTGCGCCTTCGCGTGCTGCGTCAGTTCCACCGTGTCGGTCAGGGAGGCGCAGCCGGTGCCCGGCATCATCACCCCGGCCGGCACGCCGCGGGCGATCAGCCCTTCCAGGATCGCCTTGCGCTCATTCAGGCCGAAGCTGTTGGCCTCCCCGGTCGTGCCCAGGATGCCGAGGCCGTTGCAGCCATTCGCCAGCAGCCATTTGCAATGCGCCGCCATGCGGTCGAGGTCCGGCGAGAGGTCCGGCCGCATGGCCGTCAGTACCGCGGCATTGATGCCGCCGAACAGGGCGTCCTTCATGATCCATCCTTCGCAGCCGGATACGGGCTGTTCGTGGCCCGGCGGACGCGCGGCGTCAACCGCGGATCAGCGCAACGCGCCAGGAAGCGCCGGCGTCAGCAGTGCTATGGCATTGTACATCCCGTGCAGCCAGATGCCGAGGCGCGGCAGCCAGGTCCGGTGCCGCGCCCAGCCCAGCCGCAGGCTAGCCGCCGTCACTCCGCTTTGGAGATGAACTGGCGCGGCGCGGCACCTGCCCGGGCCAGCGCACGACATGGTCCTCCAGCGGGCCGGCATCGCGCTCCCGGATCGCCCGGCCGCGGACGGAGACGCCGGCCTGGTGCACCGTCTCCGGATCGCCGGAGACGAGCGGGTGCCACCACATCAGCTCCTTGCCCTCCGCCAGCAGGCGGTAGGCGCAGGTGGGCGGCAGCCAGTCGATCTTTTTCAGCTTCGCCGGCGTCAGCTTCACGCAGTCCGGCACCCATTTGCGCCGGTTCTCGTAATCGGCGCAGCGGCAGGAGGGGATGTTCAGCAGCCGGCAGGCGACATTGGTGAAGGCGACCTCGTTGGTGTCCTCGTCCCGCAATTTGTGTAGGCAGCAGCGGCCGCAGCCGTCGCAGAGGGACTCCCACTCGGCGCGGGTCATCTCCTCGAGGGATTTGGTCTTCCAGAAGGGCGGGGTCTCGGGCACCGGCGGAAACTGGCCCCCGCGGATGCCGGGCGCAAGGCTGGGGCAACAGCGGACCCGCTTCCGTCAGCGCTTGGGCTCGCCCGGGCAGGCGGTGGGGCGCGGGCGGGTCCGGCGCTCGGGCGGCACCTTGCAGTCATCCACGCGCTGCTCGTCGAAAGCCTTGCCGCGCATGCGCTCCTTGCCCGTCAGCGTGCCGGGCGCGGGGGGCGGCGGCGGCCCGGCCGCCGTGGCCGCCACGACAATGCCCAGCAGGAGCACTGGGGTCACGAAACGCATACGGACCTCCTTCTGCCCCTCGCGCCGCCGGCGCCAGCATGACGCAGCCCTCCCGGCCGCGCCATCCGCCCGTTGCGGCGACTACCGCCCTCCGGCGATCGGCGGCAGCGGCGTGCTCTGCACCGCCCCGGCCGGCGCCGTCTGCACAGGCTGCGCCGGATAGCCGCCCATGGCCGGCGGCGCGGCAGGTGCCGAGGCAGCGGGGGGCGCCGCGGCGGCCGGACCGCTGCCGCCATAGCGCATCAGCACCGCGCGCAGCGGATCGGCGCCCGGATTGTGCGCCTGCATCGTTACGACGATCTGCCGCGGCCCGACATCCTGCCCGTAATAGGCGCGGTTCCAGTCGCTGCGGCTGGACAGCAGGGAGCCCTCCAGCGCGATGCCGGCGAAGAGGCCACGCGCCCGGGCCACCGCCACGATATCCGCCCCCGCCGCGGCGGTGGTCGAGCCCTCGATGCCCGCGCCGATGGTGGCAACGGCGACGGAGGCATCGGCGCCGAATTTGAACTGGCTGTCCATGACCGCGCCGAGGCCGCGCTCGGTCAGGATCAGCATCATCACCTGCATGTCCTGCAGGCCGATCTGGAGGCCCAGGCTGCCGGAGGCCAGGCCATAGAAGGCCGGCGAGGACCAGGAGCCCGCGGCATCCCGCGCCACCAGCACGCAGTCGCCGCCCTCCGCCGCGAAGATGAAGCCGGCGCGGAAGACACGGGGGCAGAGCATGACGGCACGGGCCCGGCGCAGCAGGCGGATCCCATCCTCCCGCGCGCCGGAATCGCCCGCTCCCAGCAGGTCCTGGACCGAGAGGGTGGCGCGGTCCACCAGCGCCTGGGCCTCTTCCGCCGTGACCTGGGCGCGCGCCGGGGCGGCGAGGCCGAGCGCGCCGACAAGGGCGAGCAGCAGCGGCAGCATGCGGAACATCGGTCTCTCTCCCCCTGGCTCAGCGCACCGGCAGCAGTTGCGTGCGCTCCACCGTGCCGGTAGGCGCGGTCTGCACCGGCGCCATGGCGCCGGAGGGCGGCGCGGCCATCGGCGGCGCCGCGGAACCGCCGCTGCCGTAGCGCATCAGCACCGCGCGCAGCGGATCGGCGCCCGGATTGTGCACCTGCATCCCGACCACGATCTGCCGCGGCCCGACATCCTGCCCGTAATAGGCGCGGTTCCAGGCGCTGCGGTAGGAGAGCAGCGAGCCCTGCAGCGAGATCCCGGCATAGAGGCCGCGCGACCGGGCGTAGGCCACGATATCCGCCCCCACCGCCGCCGTCGTCGCGCCTTCGAGCGAGCCGCCGATGGTGGCGACGGCGATGGAGGCATCGGCGCCGAATTTGAACTGGCTGTCCAGGATGGCATTCAGCGCCTTGTCGTTCATGATCATCATCATGAGCTCAAGGTCCTGGATGCCCGCCTGGAATCCGAGACTGCCGGAGCCGAGGGAGTAGAAGGCCGGCGAGGACCAGGAACCTGCGGCATCCCGCGCCACCAGCACGCAGCCGCCGCCCTCGGCGGCGAAGAGGAAGCCGGCGCGGAAGATGCGCGGGCAGACCAGCACGGCGCGGGCGCGGCGCAGCATGCTGGCGGCGTTCAGCCGGTCATTCCCCTGGCCCAGCATCTCCTGCACGGTGAGGGTGGCGCGGTCCACCAGTGCCTGCTCCTCCCCGGCGCGCGGCGCGCCGCCGGCGCAGCCGGCCAGCATGGCCAGAAGGAAGCCCAGACATATGAGACGGCGCATGAAGCCCCCCCGCCAACCCTCAGAAGTGGCGAAAGGTTATCGGCTCAGGCACCGCATGTCCAAGGCTTCGGGGGAGGGTGCCCGGATCATTCCGCCTGCGGTGGCGTCCAGGGTTCCTCGTTCACCGCCGCGACGCGCCAGTCCGGGCCGTGCTTCTCCAGCCGGGTCAGGCTGAGGTTCTTGATCGAGAACACCAGCGCTTGGTGCGGCGTCAGGCCGAGTGCATGCGCCAGCGCCGCGCGGATGGAGCCGCCATGCGCGACGATGACCACATCCCGGCCCTGGTGCTGCTCCACCAGCCGCTCCATCACCGGGGCGACGCGGGCCTGCACCTCGGCGAAGCTTTCGCCGCCGGGCGGCTTCTCCTCGCCGCCATGTGGCCAGAAGGGATGCGGCGGGTGGCGCAGGCGCTCGGTCAGCGCCTCATGCGTGATGCCCTGCCATTCGCCCAAGTGCTGCTCGGCGAGGTCCGGCTCCACCTGCAGGGGCTGTTCCGGATAGCCCGCGGCGAAGATGGCGGCGGCGGTGGCGCGGGTGCGGGAGAGGCTGGAAGTGACCCAAAGCGCCGGCCGCGGCAGGCGGAAGGCGAGCCAGCGATACAGCGCCGCCTCCTCCCGCAGCGCGAGGTCGCAGAGCGCGACATCCATGGAGCCGTAGAGGACCGCGCGGGCCGAGGGCTCGACCAGCGCATGGCGGATCAGGAAGAAACGGGTGGGTTCGGACACGCCGGCTATCTAGGCCGAACCGCAGCCAACGGGGAGGGGCCGCCGCCGCTTCGGCCATGGCCGAAGCCATGGCCCGCGCCGGCATGGGATCCTGCGCCGCACCAGCAGAGGAGCAGCAGCGATGGCGGACATGGTCGCGGGATCCGGGCTGCGGCTGGCCTTGGGCTTCCGTCACAGGCGATGGCGCCTGTCCCTCCACGCCATGCTGCGGGCAGCCCGGACGCGGCGCGAATTGGCGGAGGCCGAGGACAGGATTTTGCAGGACATCGGCATCAGCCGCGCCGAAGCCCTGGCGGAAGCCATGCGGGCGCCCTGGGATCTCGGCCCGCCGCGGCGCGATGGGTGAGGCGCCCTATTCCCCGATGTTGAGCAGCGCCCCGCTCACCCGTGCAGCCTGGAATTGCCGCATGAAGACCCAGGCCATCAGGGCCAGCCATGCGGCGTCCAGCGCGAAGGCGGCGGCCAGGTGATGCCAGGCAATGCGCCCTTCCAGCAGCGCGGCACGCATCCCTTCGAAGACATGCGCGGCAGGCAAGGCCAGTGCCACCGGCTGCAGCCAGCCGGGCAGCACGCTCACCGGATAGAAGACCGCGGAGAAGGGCGTCAGGCCGAACAGCACGGACCAGGCCAGCGCCTCCGCCCCCGCGCCGTAGCGCAGGATCAGCGAGGTGACGCCGAGCGCCACCGCCCAGCCCATCAGCAGCAGCGCGACGAAGAAGGCCACCACCACCGGCCCCATGACGAAAATCCCGAAATGGTACAGCGTCCAGGCCAGCAGCATCGCCGGCGTGACGCCGACCATCACCCGGATCACGCTCATCGCCATCAACCCCGCCACCAGCTCCCGCGGGCGCAGCGGCGAGACGAAGATATGCCCGAGATTGCGGCTCCAGAGCTCCTCCAGGAAGCTGATGGAGAAGCCCATCTGGCTGCGCAGCGCCACCTCCCAGAGCAGCACGCCGCCCAGCAGCAGCCCGGCGCCGACCCCCGCCGCGCCGTAGCGCCCGCCGGACAGCCAGCTCGTCACGAAGCCCCAGACGAGCATCTGCAGGATGGGCCAGTACATCAGCTCCAGCACCCGCGGCCAGGAGCGGCGGTAGAGCGCCAGATGCCGGTACACCAGCCCCCAGACGCGGCGCAGCGCGGCGCAGTTCATGAGGCCACGGCCTTCCGCCTGCGGCCACGGGCGATGTCCAGGAAGACGTCCTCCAGGTCGTCGCGGCCGTATCTCTCCAGCAGCGCCGCCGGGCTGCCCTGGTCCACCACGCGGCCCTGCTTCAGCATCAGCACATGGCCGCAGAGCCGCTCCACCTCCCCCATGTTGTGGCTGGCGAGCAGGATGGAGCAGCCGGTCTCCGCCCGGTAGCGTTCCAGCCAGCCACGCACCCAGTCGGCGGTGTCGGGATCGAGGCTCGCCGTCGGCTCGTCCAGCAGCAGCAATTCCGGCCGATTCACCAGCGCCTTGGCCAGCGCCACGCGCGTCTTCTGCCCGGCCGAGAGCTGCCCCGCGGGCCGGTCCATCAGGTCCGTCAGTTGCAGTTGCGCCGCCAGTTCGGCGATGCGCCGCTCCGCCTGCGGCACGTCGTAGAGATGTGCATACACTCGCAGGTTCTCCGCCACGGAGAGCCGTTGCGGCAGGGCGATGTAGGGGGAGGAGAAATTCATCCGCGCCAGCGCGGCGAAGCGGTCCCGCGCCATGTCGTGCCCCAGCACCACCACGCGCCCGCTGCTCGGCACCAGCAAGCCGAGCAGCATGGCGATGGTCGTGGTCTTGCCAGCGCCATTGCCGCCGAGCAGCCCCCAGGTGGCGCCGCGCGGCATGCTGAAGGACAGGTGATCGACCGCGGGGGGCGCGTCGTCCCGATACCGCTTGGTCAGCGCCTCGGCGAGGATGGCAGGGGGCTGCATGGGCTTGGCATATGCGGCTGCCGGACCGCAGCGCCAACCGGGTAGCGTCATGCACGGCCGGCCCAAAGCTTCGGGCCGCCGGCCCTTTACCGGTCAGGCGCTCGGGCCCTTCGGCCGCAGCAGCCTCCCCTCGAACAGGGTGATCCCTTCCTCCCAGCCCCAGCCGATGGCGCCGGCGCCGTCGGCACCGGTCAGCACCACCCGCTCCCGGTCCTCCGGCAGGGTGGCGCGCAGGCTCTCCCCCAGGCGGGGCAGGTCCGGCGACCAGCGCAGCCGCAGCAGGTCGAGGCCCAGCCGGTCCAGCGGCAGGGGCGGTGCGCTGTCGGCCTCCAGCGCCAGGCGGAAGCCGCGGGCACGGCAGAAGTCGCGGGCGAAGGCGAATTCCTCCGGCTCGGCCAGGATGTCCTCCGGCAGCAGGCCGATGACCGCCTGCACCCGGCCAGCCGCGCCCAGGACCTTCTCGAAGCGAAGGAATTCGGCGGAGGTCAGGCTGGCGACGGAGAGGCAAAGGCCGACCGGGCCGAGCCGCCGCGCCTCCTCGGGCCGGGCCAGCTCGGCCAGCAGGCGGCGGTCCAGCAGCCGGCGTAGGCGGCGCCGCAGCCAGGGCGCGGTCGCCGGATCGGCGCTGGCGCCGAGCGCGACGCCCAGTTCCGGCAGGGCGATACGCAGGTCCAGGAATTCGACCTCCGGCCGCTCATCCCCCGACCGTAGCCGGCAGACCGGGCGGTGCCGGAGGAAGGCGGCGAGGCCGACGCCGCCCAGCGCCCGTTCCAGCATCCCGAGCCGGGCGGCGGTGAAGCGCGCCCCCTCCTCCGGCGCGCCGGGCGGCGCCTCCGGGCCGGGGACCAGCGCCGCCTCCACCGCGGCCAGCAGCGCCGCGGCTTCCTCGGGCAGACGCAGCACGGCAAGGGCGGACTCGGCGGTCTCCAGGGGCAGCAGGGTGAGGAGCGCCGCCTTGACCTCCTTCAGATGCGGGCTGTCCGGCGGGGCCGCCACCACCAGGTCGCCATTCGGCAAATCGAAGAGCCTGGCGCGGCTCGGCCGCAGCACCGGCTCCAGCGCCTCCTGCACCAGGCGGTGGTGGTGGCCGCGGCGCAGGCGCGGCGCCAGGCGCGCCAGGCGGAGATGCAGCACCTGCCGGGGGATGCCGGAGGCCACCGCCTCCCGCACCAGCCCGATCAGGGCCAGGGCATTGCCCCCGCGTCCCGCCGCGTGCAGGGCGGTCATGCCGCGGCCGGCGGCAGCAGCCGCGCCAGCAGGACGGGGTTGCGGCAGGCAGCGCGCGCGGCGGGCCCAGTCGTCGCCGCGCGCTCGGCGCATTGTGGCTGGGAGCAGGCAACAGCCTTGGGGCAGGCGGCGAGCCGGGCGGCGGCCAGCAGCGCCTCGATATGCGGGCCGGCGAAATGGGTGATGCCCTGGCTGCGGCCCCAGTCCAGCGCCTCCGGCCCGTCGCAGCCGGTCAGCACCAGCCGGGCCGGGGGGAGGCCACGCAACGCCGCGGCCGCTGCCCGCTCCGCCATGGCCGGGGACCAGCGCAGCAGCAGCAGGTCCGCCGCCAGGCCGGCGGGCGCGACCAGCCGCAGGGCCGCGGCGTCCAGCCCGGCCAGGGCCAGCCCCCAGCCGGCCTGCGCCAGGGCGGCACGGGTCGCCGCCAGCGCCGCCGGATGGGCGGCCGCCGCCAGGGGCAGCACGCCCACCAGCCCGGGGCGCGGCGCTGGGACGGGCGGGCTGCCCAGCGGCAGGGGCAGCAGCAGCGGGCCATCCGGCGGGTCCTGCTCCTTCCCCGGCAGCCGCGTGGCCAGGCTGGCCGCCAGCCGGTCCTCGGCATGGCGCAGCAGATCTGCATCCCCGGCCAGCGGCCCGAGCCCGGCCGCCAGGGCGCTGCGGGAGAGGAGCAGGCGCCGCGCCGCGAGCAGGGGCGGCGCGCCGGGGGTATGATGCAGGATGGCGCGGCGGCGCAGCACGCGGTCCAGGGGCAGCGCCTCCAGCATCGCCTCCAACCCGGGCAGGGCAGGCGCCGTCAGGTCGGGAACGGGCGGGGCGGGCGGCGGCAGGCAGGCAGCGCCGGCCCAGGCGAGCAGGCGCTCGGCATCCGCCGGAAAGCGCCAGATGTCCGGCCCGGCGGCATCCCCCGCCAGCCGGGCCAGGACCGCGGCGGTCCGGGCGGCGACCGGGCCGGCGGTGCCGAGCAGCAGCAATTCGCCCGCCGCCGTCTCCAGTACCTCGCCGCCGCCGGAGAGCGCGGCCTCCTGCAGCAGCAGCCGCGCCACCCGGCGGCGGTGCGGCGCGCCGGTCAACGGCCCGCCAGGGGGCAGGTACAGCGCCACCCGCCCGGCGGCCTCCGCCAGCAGGCGCCGCGCCGCCGCCAGCAGCGGTGGCACCGGGCCCCGCCGGGCGGCCTCGCCGGCCTGTCCGGATGTAACGATCATGCGCAATCCTGGCGCGATGCGGAGAAGCGGATCCTCGGCTAGGGTTGCAGGGCATGCTGAACGAAGCCTTAGCGCCCGGGGCGCTGCCACCTGGAATGCGGGTCTACGCCGTGGGGGACGTGCATGGCTGCGCCGACAGGCTGGCCAGGCTGCACGCCCTCATTGCCGAGGATGCCAGGGCCCGGCCGCTCTACGGGCCGAGCCCCCGGATCGCCCTGGTCCATCTCGGCGACTATGTGGACCGCGGCCCGGACAGCGCCGGCGTGCTGGAACTGCTGCTCGGCCCCTCCCCGGTGCCGGGGGCGGAGGTGGTGAACCTCATCGGCAACCACGAAGTCATGATGCTGGATGCCGCCGACCCCCATGCCCATCCCGGCGCCATGGAGTTCTGGCTGGAGAATGGCGGGGCGGCGACCCTGGCGAGCTACGGCACCAGCGCGGAGGACCCCGACCCCTGGGCCGCGGTGCCGGAGGAGCACCTGGCCTTCCTCCGCCGCTCCCCGCTCCGCTGGTCGGCGGGGGAATACCTGTTCGTTCATGCCGGGGTGCGGCCGGATGTGCCGCTGGACCGGCAGGACCCCTTCGACCTGGTCTGGATCCGGGAGCCCTTCCTCTCCTTCGACGGCGAATTGGCGCAGGTGGTGGTGCACGGCCATTCCCCGGCCGCCGCGCCTGCGATCCGGCCGCACCGCATCGGCATCGACACCGGCGCCTGCTTCGGCGGCGACCTGACCTGCCTGGTGCTGGAGGAGCACTGGCTTGGCTTCCTCACCGCGTAGCGCCAGGTAGTTTGATGCGTAATCGAACGAATCAAGGCCGCGTGGCTTGCGCCCCGGCCCTCGCCTGCGCTACCGCACCATGATGCACGGCCCAGCGCCCGCTCCCTCGCCGGCCTCGCCCGGCCCTACCGCCGCCGAGCTTGCCGATGCCGTACGCCAGTTGAAGCGCGGGACCGCGCTGGTGGTCGGCGACGCCATGCTGGACCGCTACGTCTATGGCAGGGTCGAGCGCATCAGCCCGGAAGGACCGGTGCCGGTCCTGGCCGTGGACCGCGAAGTGGCGCTGCCCGGCGGTGCCGGCAATGTGGTGCGCGACCTGACCGCGCTCGGCGCCGCGGTCGCCTTCGTCTCCGTGGTCGGGGACGACCAGGCGGGCAGCGACCTGACCGGGCTGATCGGCGGCCAGCCCGGTGTCGAGCCCTGGCTGCTGGTGCAGGGCGGCCGCGCCACCACCACAAAGACCCGCTTCGTCGCCGCCGGCCAGCACCTGCTGCGCGCCGATCACGAGCAGGTGGCGCCGATCCACCCGCGCCTCGCCGACCGGCTGGTGCGCATCGCCGCCGATGCCGTGGCCGCGACCGCGGTGATGGTGCTGTCCGACTACCGCAAGGGCGTGCTGGCCGGGGATGTGCCGGCGCGGCTGATCGCCGCGGCACGGGCCGCCGGGCGCAAGGTGGTGGTGGACCCGAAGGGCGGCGGCCCCCGCGGCCAGGCGCCAGGCCAGGACTGGGCACGCTACGCCGGCGCCGACCTGATCGTGCCGGACTGCGCCGAACTGGCCGAGGCGACCGGCCTGCCCACCGGGACGGAGGAGGAGATCGCCCTCGCCGCCACCACGCTGCGGGATGCGCACGGCTTCGGCGCCGTCATGGTGGTCCGCGGCGAGCAGGGCGTGACCCTGGTGGCGGAGGACGGCATCCGCCACCTGCCGAGCGACGTCGCCGAGGTGATAGACCCGGCAGGGGCCGCCGACGCGGTGGTGGCGGTGGCCGCCGCCGGCATCGCCGCCGGCCTTCCCATGCCGGTGGTGGCCCGCCTCGGCGCGCTGGCTGCCGGCATCGTCATGGGCAAGACCGGCATCGCCGTGGCGCGGGAGGACGAGTTCCTCGAGATGCTGACGCCGGGGCGGCTGGCAGGATACAAGCTGGTCAGCCGCTCCCAGGCGGCGGAGCGGGTCGAGCGCTGGCGCCGCGCCGGCGCGCGCATCGGCTTCCTGGCCGGCGGCGCGGCGGCGGCCGATGCGGAATTGCTGGCCCAGGCCCGGGGCTGGTGTGACAGGCTGGTGATCGGCGTGGCGGATACGGATCCGGGCGCCGAGGCGCTGGCCGAATTGTCGGCGGTGGACCTCGTCACCCGCTTCGGCGCGGAGACGCCGCTGGACCTGATCCGCCTGCTGCGGCCGGATGTGCTGGTGCAGGACCCGCACCATGCGCCGGAGACGGTGGCCGGCGGGGAGCTGCTGCAGGAATGGGGCGGCACGATCTGCCGCCCGCGGCAGGAGGCGGACCGGGCGGACTGAACGGCCCCGACCGCCGACTGAAGGGCCGACCGACGGCTATTCCAGCACCGCCACCTGCTTGCGCCGGATCAGGTCGAAGTCGATCTCGTAGCCCAGGCCGGGCTCGGTCGGCGCGTGGACCAGGCCCTGCGCGTCCGGCGCGATGTCGCGCACCAAGCCGTATTTGTGCGCGCCGTCCGGCAGCAGCACCTCGAAATAGGTGGTGTTGCGGATGGCCAGGGCGACATGCAGGTTCGCCACGTTGTTCAGCGAATTGCCGCCGTGGTGAATCTCGTAATTCATGCGGAAGGCCTCGGCGAGATGCGCGGTCTTCAGCAGGGTAGTGATGCCGCCCTTCACCGCCACGTCGCCGCGCAGGTAGTCCGTCGCCTGCATCATGATCCAGGGCGCGTACTGCTCAAGCCCGCCGGCCGGGTATTCCGTGGCCATGATCGGGATGTCGAGCTTCTGCTTCAGCTTGACGTAATTGGTGATGTCCTGGTCGTGCAGCGGGTCCTCGTACCAGAGGAAGCCCAGTTCCTCGATCGCGCGGCCGACGCGCAGCGCCGCGGGGAAGTCGTAGGCCCAGGTGGAATCCAGCATCAGCGTGTAGTCGCTGCCGACGGCGCGGCGCACCGCCTGGCAGACCTTGATGTCGGTCGCCGGATCCTGCGGCGGGTGAATCTTGTAGGCGGCCCAGCCATTCGCTTTGAATTTCTGCGCCTCCTCGGCATAGGCCTCGGCCGAGGGCAGCCGCGCGCTGCTGGCATAGGCGGGGATGGAATGGCGGAAGCTGCCGAGCAGCCGGTGGATCGGCATCCCCGCCGCCTTCCCGGCAATGTCCCACAGCGCCACGTCCACCGCGCCGATCGAGCGCACGGAGACGGTCCGCGACCAGGGCCAGAGGCTGGCATTGATCCGCTCGCGCTCCAGCGGGTCCTGGCCCATCAGCAGAGGCTTGAGGAAGCGGATCAGCCCCGGCCCGTCATTCGCCGCCGTGTGCATGGCGGAGCCGAGGAAGGCATGGCCCTCGATCCCCGCATCCGTGGCGATCCGCAGCAGGCCGAGCTGCGAGGAGCCCCCCTCCTGCCGCGAGGCCGCGTGATAGCTGGTCGGCGGAATGCCGTCCCAGGCGAAGAGCGTGAGCGAGACCCCGGTGATCCTCATCGGCCTTTCCCCCCGTACCAGGTTCAGCGGTCCATGTTCCGGATATCGGTGTGGCGCCGTCAATCATTGGTCCGGCCCGCCAGCATCGGGGCGGGCGCATCTCAAGCGTCTGTGCGCGGGGCGGGGTGGCCTGGACAGGCATGGGCCACCTACAAGATGCCGGCATGACCGAACCTGTCCTGCTCGCCGATATCGGCGGCACCAACGCCCGCTTCGCCCTGCTGCAAGGCGAGACCCACGGTCCGCTGCACCGCGTCAGGCTGGATGGCTTCACCGGCATCGCCGCGGCGATCGCTTCCTTCCTGACGGCGCAGGGGATGACAAGCCCGCCGCGGGCCGCGGTGCTGGCGGTGGCGGGGCCGGTCGCGGGGAACCGGGTGCGGCTGACCAATCGCGGCTGGGTGGTGGACGGGGCGGAGATCACCCTCGCCCTCGGCATCGGCCGGGTGCAGGTGGTGAACGACTTCGAGGCGCTGGCCTGGGCCCTGCCGCATCTCGCCGGGCCGGATCTGCTGCCGCTGGGCGGCGGGGCAGGAGAGCCGGGAGCGCCGATGGCGGTGCTGGGCGCCGGCACCGGGCTCGGCGTCGCCGCCTTCCTGCCGCCGGACCGGGCCCTGGTGACGGAGGGCGGGCATTCCAGCCTGGCCGCGCATGACGCGCGCGAGGCGGCGGTGATCGAACGGCTGCGGCAACGCTACGAGCATGTCTCCGCCGAGCGGGCGCTCTCCGGCATGGGGATCGAGAACCTCTACACGGCGCTGGCGGAGATCGCGGGTGCCGCGGTGCCGCCCCGCACCGCGCCGGAGATCAGCGCCGCGGCGCTGGCGGACGAATGCCCCTTCTGCCGGGAGGCCCTGTCGATGTTCTGCGCCATCCTGGGCGGCATGGCGGGAGATCTGGCGCTGCTCTACGGGGCGCGGGGCGGGGTGTTCGTCGCGGGTGGGATCGCGCCGCGCTTCCCGGAATTCCTCGCCGCCTCCGCCTTCCGGGCACGGTTCGAGGCGAAGGGCCGCTTCCGCGAATGGCTGGCGCCGGTGCCTGCCTGGCTGGTGATGCGGCCGGACGCGGCGATGCTGGGCCTCGCGGCGCTGGCGCGGCGGTTGTGACCGGATCGCCGGCGGTGCCGGCGAGGCGCTTGGCCGGATCCGTCGGTGCCCAGGGATTGCGCGGCATCGCATAGCCCTGGAGGTGCGCGGGCCGGGTCCGGCTTGCCGCCCTACGCAACCGAAGATTGGAGTTCCGTCCTTAAATCTTTCGCTGGCTTGGCGCGGTTTCGGCCGAAACAACAGGCCACTCGCGGAATCTCAAGAGTAATGAATACTTTATATCATATTTTCTTGACGTAACGTGCCTGTCAGGCCCCTGCTGCCAGGGCACATGCATGACTCGTTTCTGCAACGCGGCCACGCCTTGCTGGACGGGTCTGTATCCCGATTCGCTCGTTTGTTCCCCAGCGTCGGTCTTCCGGTGCCGCGACAGCCATGGAGCCCGGGATGAACAGACGACGGACGCACAATGGAGCCAGCCATCCCGATCTCGGGGTCCTGCCCGCACCGGAGCGGTTCGGCAGCCAGCCGGACTGGTTCGGCGCCCTCGCGGGCACGCTCTTCTGGACGACCGAGCACGGGCCGAAGGCCGGTGGCCGGGTCACCGGTCACGGCTTCGCCGCCCAATTCGATCGTGCCTTGCAGTGGGCCTTCGACCAGTCCTGCAGGGGCAAGGGCGCGACCGGGCACGACATCGCCCAGTTCGCCTTTCAGCACGACGGGCGGGAGATCGCCGGCCATGCATCCGTCTGCCTTGCGGGCGCGGGGAAGCTGAAGGGCATCGACATCGGGCAGGTCAGCGGCACGGTCGTCCAGACCAACTCACTCAATCAATGGGCAAAGGACCTGGCCGGCAAGGGCAAGGCAGACCAGGAGATCGGTCAGGCGGCCCTTCAGCACAACGAACTGGAGGTCACAGGCGACGTATCCTTCTCCCTTGCCGTCGGCGGGAAGCTGAAGGGCGACCTGCACCACATCGACATCGGCCAGGTCGCCGGCGAGGTCGTCCAGGTCAACCTGCTCAGCCAATGGGCGCAGAACCATTCCAACAAGCATGGGGCGGTGCAGGAGATCGACCAGGCCGCGCTTCAGGGCAATTGGCTCAAGGCCGCCGGCGACGTGTCCTTCTCTCTTGCGGTCGCGGGCAATCTCGGCAGCGTCCACCACATCAATGTCGGCCTGATCGCCGGCGAAATCGTCCAGTCCAACTCGCTCAGCCAATGGGCGCAGAACCAGGCCGGCAAGAGCGGGGCGGTGCAGGGGGCCGACCAGGCCGCGCTTCAGGGCAACGGGCTGGAAGCGATCGGCTCGGTGAGCTTCTCGCTCGTCGCCGGGGGCAATGTCGGCACGATCCACGATGTCAATGTCGGCCTGATCGCCGGTGACATCACCCAGACCAACCTCCTCGACCAGTGGGCATCCAACGGCGCGCAGAAGGGCGGTGCCGAACAGCTCAACGAACAGACCGGATCCCAGGCCAACTGGATCGAGGCGCTCGGCCACCTGCACTTCTCCCTCGTCATCGAGGGGAGTGTCGGCTCCATCTCCGGCATCGATGTCGGCCTGATCACCGGCGGCATCACGCAGGTCGACTTCCTCGGGCAGTGGGCATCCAACCACGCGAAGGGAGGGGCCGCCGAACAGATCAACGAGCAGGCCGGATGGCAGACCGACTGGCTGGAGGTGCTCGGCAGCATCGACCTGACCTTGGTGGTGGAGGGCAGCTACCACGAAGCCATCAGCGACATCCGGGTTGGCCTGGCCGGTGCCGACATCCTCCAGTCGAACTCCGCCCTGCAACTGGGCATCAACCACGCCGCCGGCGCGGATCCGACCCAGCAGATAAACCAGCAGCCCGTCATTCAGGCCAACGTCCAGAATGGCGACGGCCATGAGCACATCACCATCACGCTTGGCGCCGACTTCACCGGCGCCATCTCCGATCTCGATATCGGTTTGATCCTCGATAACACCCAGACGAACGATGCGGTGTCGGTCGCCATCAACTGGGCAGGCAGTGGCTGGCACCTGATAGGCTGACCGCCCTTCCGGGCCCCGGCGGGGCCGCGCAGGAGCCGCCACGCGGTCAAGGCGGCCAGGACGGCGGCGGGTCCGAGTAATGCTTGCATCATGCAAGCCGAAATGCTTGCATGATGCAAGCTGCCGCGGAGCCGCCCCCATGGTCCGGACCGATTTCACGCAAATGCGCTGCCCCGTCGCCCGCGCCATGGCGGTGCTGGGCGAGCGCTGGGCCATCCTGGTGCTGCGGGAGGCCTTCTACGGCACCACCCGCTTCGAGGAATTCGAACGCAATCTCGGCATCGCCCCGAACATCCTGAGCGCCCGGCTGCGCGCCCTGGTGGAACATGGGCTACTGGAGAAATGCGCCACCTGCGGCGCCCGGCACGAATACCGGCTGACCGCCAAGGGCCGCGACTTCTTCCCCGCCTATGTCGCGCTGAAGGGCTGGGCCGACCGCTGGATGACCGGCCCGGACGGCCCCCCGGTGCTGCTGCAGGAGGCCGCGACGGGGCGCGAGGTCACCTCCCCGCCGCTGCTCGCCAGCGATGGCCGGCCACTGATGCCGGAGGCGGTACGGGTGCTGCCCGGGCCCGGCGCGACCCCTGCCATGCGCGCGCGGCTGCTGGCGAAGGTGGCGGAAGATGCCTGAGGGAAGCCCGGCCATCGCCCTGGCGCCCGCCATCGCGCCCGCCCCCACCCTGCTGCGCCGCGTGCTGGCCCTGGCGGCGCCGACCACCCTGGTGGCGGCACTGCAATCGGCCTGCCAGCTCATGGAGCCCTGGCTGGCCGCGCGCCAGGGCACCGCGGCGCTTGCCGGCTGGGCGGTGGTGCTGCCCTTCGCCCTGCTGCTGCAGCAGATGTCCACCGGCGCCATGGGCGGCGGGGTGATCTCCGCCATCGCCCGCGCGCTCGGCGCCGGGCGGCGGGATGAAGCCTCGGCCCTGGTGCTGCATGCGCTGGTCATCGCCATCGGCTTCGGTCTGGCCTTCGTGCTGCTGCTGGCGGGCTTTCCGCGCGCGGTGCTCGGCCTGGTGGGCGGCGCCGAGGCGGCGGAGGCGGCCGCGCCTTACGCCGCCTGGCTGTTCGGCGCCGGGGCGATCCCGGCTTGGCTGGCGAATACCCTGGCCTCCGTGCTGCGGGGCGGGGGGCGGCATGCGCTGGCCTCCCGCGTGCTGCTGCTGGGCTGGCTGGCCTATCCACCGCTGGCCTGGGTGCTGATGGAGCCGGCCGGGCTCGGCCTGAAGGGGCTGGGCATCGGCTTCGCGGCGGTGATGACGGCGGCCAGCCTGGGCATGGCGGCGGTGGTGCTGGCGGGCGGTGCGGGGTTCCGGCCGACCCTGCGCGTCCGGCTGCGGCGGGAGCTGTTCGGGCGCATCATGTCAGTGGGGCTGGTGGCCTGCGCCATGGCGGCGCTCTCCAACCTCGCCACCATCCTGGTCACGGCGCGGATCGCCTCGCATGGTGCGGCGGCGGTGGCGGCCTATGGCGTCTCGGCGCGGCTGGAATTCCTGATGGTGCCGCTGGCCTTCGGCGTCGGCGCGGCGCTGACGGCGCTGGTGGGGCGGGCGGCCGGCGCCGCGAATTGGGCGGAGGCGCGGCGCACCGCCTGGGCCGGCGCGCTGCTGGCCCTGGCAGTGACCGGGCCGATCGGGCTGCTGGTCAGCCTCTTCCCCGGGGCGACGGCGGCCTTCTTCAGCCATGACCCGGCGGTGGTGGCGATCGCCACCCGGGCGCTCTCCTGGGTTGGCCCGGCGCTGCCGGGCTTCGGGGTGGGCATGGCGCTCTACTTCGCCGCCATGGGAGCGGGGCGGATGCGCTGGCCGGTGGCGGCAGCGCTGTCCCGCATCGGGCTCGCGGTCGGCGGCGGCTGGCTGCTGGGGGATGTGCTGGGCCGGGGCCTGGACGGGCAGTTCCTGGCGGTGGCGCTGGGGATCACCGCCTATGGCGCCCTGAACGCCGCGGCGGTGCGGCCGGGGGTCTGGCCGGGGCGGTAGTCCGCGACCGGCGGGGGCGTGGGGCGTGGCCGGTCCCAAGGCCGGTGGGGTTCCGGAACGAGGCGCTGGCAATCGCCGGCCGGGGCAGGCTACAGACGCCATGGCTCCCAATCCATGCGAGTATCGCCATGCCCCCGACGGAGACGGTCGCCATCCGCCTGCTGCCGGGCGATCCGGTGCCCTGGTTCCACGCCCCGACCTCCGCCAATCCGCGCTTCAATTTCTCCGCTGCCGCCGGGCGCTATGTCGTGCTGGCCTTCCTCGGCCCGGCCTCCGGCCCGGCCTCGGCCGGGGCAGTGCAGGCGCTGCGGGCGGCCCAGGCGGAGGGCTTGTTGGACGACGACAATGCGGCCGGCTTCGCCGTCAGCATAGACCCGGCCGACGGGGCGGCCGGGCTCCGGGACGTGCTGCCGGGCCTGCGCGTCTTCCAGGACCGGGACGGCGCAATCAGCCGGCGCTACGGCCTGCTGGAGCCGGCCGGGGAGGCATCGGGCGCCGGCACCGCCCGCTACCTGCCGGCGGCCTTCCTGCTCGATCCGCTGCTGCGCGTCATCGCCTCCGCTCCGCTGGCACGGCTGCCGGAATTGCTCGCCCTGCTGCGCCGCCTGCCACCGGCCGCGCAGCATGCGGGCCAGGAGACGCCGGCCCCGGTGCTGCTCCTGCCGCGGGTCCTGGAGCCGGCGCTGTGCCGGCGGCTGATCGCGCTCTACGAGGCCGATGGCGGCCAGGAGAGCGGCATCATGGTGGAGCGGGACGGCAAGACCGTCGGCGTCCACAACCCCGCGCACAAGCGGCGGCGCGACTGCACCATCGCCGATCCCGCGCTCCAGGCGGCGATCCGCGCCCGCATCTCCCGGCGGATCGCGCCCGAGATGCGCAAAGCCTTCCAGTTCAGCCCGACGCGGATCGAGCGCTACATCGTCGCCTGCTACGACGCCGCCGAGGGCGGGCATTTCCGCGCCCATCGCGACAACACCACCCCCGGCACCGCGCATCGCCGCTTCGCCGTCACCATCAACCTGAACGAGGATTTCGAGGGCGGGGAACTGTGGTTCCCGGAATTCAGCCGGCGCCGCTACCGGCCGCCGGCAGGGGGTGCGGTGGTCTTCTCCTGCTCCCTGCTGCATGAGGCGACCCCGGTGACCGCCGGCCGCCGCTATGCGGTGCTGCCCTTCCTCTACGACGATGCCGCCGCCCGGATCCGGAAGGCGAACCAGAACAGCCTGGTGCGGGAGGAGGAGGCCGGCACCCTCCCCGCCGTCGCGGCGGAGGGCTAGGCTGCCGCCCGCTCAAGAAACAGCACGCATACGGGACCAGGCACCATGACCGACGCTTCCGCCGAGACCACCCCACCGGGCCATGCCGTCATCATCGGCTTCGGCCTGATGGGCTGCGACATCGCCGCCATCTTCCTGGCCGGCGGCTGGCGGGTGACGGCAGTGGAGCCGGACCGCGCGAGCTGGCCGGCGCGGCTGGACCGGGTGGCGGAATCCATCGCGCAGCTCGGCGGCGCCCCGGCGCGGGTGGATGCGCTGAACCTGGTGGCGGCGCTCTCCGATGTCGGCTTCGGCGATGCGGATGTGGTGGTGGAGGCGGTGCCGGAGCGGCTCGACCTCAAGCGCGCCGTCTTCGCGGAGCTGGACCGGCTGGTGCCGCCCGGCGTGCCGGTGGCGAGCAACGCCTCCGGCTTCCGCATCACCGACATCGCCGAGGGCTGCGCGACGCGGGAGCGCATGGCAAACCTGCATTTCTTCCTGCCGGCGCATCTGGTGCCGGGCGTGGAAGTGGTGCAGGGCGAATACACCGACAAGGCGGCCTGCGACCGGCTGGCGGAGATCATGCACAGCCTCGGCCGCAAGGTGATCCGCGTGGCGCGCGACGTGCCGGGCTTCCTGGCGAACCGCATCCAGCACGCGCTGATGCGGGAGGCCTTCCATGTCATCGATGCCGGGCTGGCCTCGGCCGAGGATGTGGACAATGCCGTGCGCTACGCCTTCGGCTTCCGCTACATCGCCGCCGGCCCGATCATGCAGAAGGAGCTGGCGGGGCTGGAGACGCAGCTTGCCGCGGCGCGGACCATCTATCCCAGCCTGCACAACGGCACGGAGCCGAGCCCGACCCTGGCGCGACTGGTGGAGGAGAACCGCCTGGGCCCCAAGACCGGCCGCGGCTTCTGGGAGTGGACCGAGGAGAGCGCGGCGAAGGAGCGGGCGCGCTACGAGCGGATGCTGCTGGCCGCGGCGAAACTGCTGCGGGAGGAAGGGTAGGACCGGCGGTCCTGCTCCGGTCCATGCTCAGCCTGCCTGGCCTGCCGTATAGCCAAGGACGCAGGCCGGCAGCCCGCTGATCCCGCTATCCGCGCGGCAATTCCTGCTCCACCAGGGTCGCGAAGAAGCTGGCGCCGATCGGCAGCATCTCGTCGTTGAAGTCGTATTCGGGGTGGTGGACCGGCACGCCACCCTTGTCGGCGCCTTTCTGCCCCATCTTCACGAAGCAGCCGGGGCGCTGCAGCAGCATGAAGGAGAAATCCTCCCCGCCCATCACCGGCGGGCGCTGGCGGATGACGCGGCTCTCGCCCAGCACCTTCGCGGCGGCGAGGGCGGCACGCTCCGTCTCGGCGGGGTGGTTCACTGTGGGCGGGTAGAGGCGGCGATAGGTGACCTCCGCCACCGCCTCATGTGCCGCGGCGGTGCTCTGCGCCACCTGGGTAATGAGGCGCTCCATCATGTCCTGCGTCTCCGGCCGCAGGGTGCGGACGGTGCCCTTCAGCTCCGCGACTTCCGGGATCACGTTGCTGGCGGAGCCGGCATGGAACTGCGTGATGCTGAGCACCGCACTGTCCAGCGGATCGGTCCGCCGCGCCACCAGCGCTTGCAGCGCCACCAGGATATGCGCGCCGACCATCACCGGGTCGATGGTGGTATGCGGCCGCGCCGCATGGCCGCCCACGCCCCGCACCGTGATCGCCACCCGGTCGGAGGCCGCCAGCACCGTGCCGGGGACGACCGCGGCCTCGCCCAGGGGCAGGCTTGGGTCGTTGTGGATGCCGTAGACCTGGTCGCAGGGGAACCGCTCGAACAGCCCTTCCTCGATCATCACCCGGCCGCCGCCGCCGCCCTCCTCGGCGGGCTGGAAGATGAAGTGGACGGTGCCGTCGAAATTCCGCGTCTCCGCCAGGTATTTCGCGGCGCCGAGCAGGGTGGCGGTGTGCCCGTCATGCCCGCAGCCATGCATCTTGCCGGGGTTCCGCGAGCGATGGGCGAATTGGTTCATCTCCTCCATCGGCAGCGCGTCCATATCGGCGCGCAGGCCGATCGTGCGGGAGGACGTGCCATTGCGCAGCACGCCGACCACGCCGGTCCTGGCGATGCCGCGATGCACCTCGATGCCCCATTCGGCCAGCTTCGCGGCGACGATGTCGCTGGTGCGGGTCTCCTCGAAGCCGAGTTCGGGATGGGCGTGCAGATCCCGGCGCCACTCGGTCATCTCGGGCGCGAAGTCGGCGATGCGATTGAGGACGGGCATAGGCTCTCGGCTCCGGTCTGGTCCGCCGGCCATGCAAACCCGAGGGGACCGGCCTGTCGAGGGGCCTGCCTATGCCGCCGGGCGCATGGCAGCTGGGCCGTCCGGCTCCGCCACCTCCACCCGGTCCCGCCCGGCCTGCTTGGCGCGGTACAGCGCCGCATCCGCCGCCGCCAGCGCGGCCAGCAGTGCCGGTTCCGGCTCTCCCTCGCCCACCGGCGCGACGCCGATGCTCACCGTCACCACGCCGTCCGGCCCGGCCGGGTGCGGCACGCTGGCGCGGATCGCGGTGCGCAGGCGCTCCGCCACCTCCTGCGCCGCCGCAAGCGAGGTGTCCGGCAGCAGCGCCACGAATTCCTCCCCGCCGAAGCGGGCCGGCACATCCCCGGCGCGCAGCGTGCTGGCCAGGGCCGTGGCAACGCCCCGCAGCACCACATCCCCGGCGGCATGGCCGAAGCCGTCATTGATCGCCTTGAAGCGGTCGAGGTCGAAGGTCAGCAGCGCCGCCGCGCCGCTTCGCCGGCGCGCCGCCAGCAGGGCCGGCGCCGCCCGTTCCTGGAAGCCGCGCCGGTTGGGCAGGCCGGTCAGCGTATCGGTTACCGCCAGGGCAGCCAGCCGCGCCAGCGCCGCGTCGCGCTGGCGCAGGGTGCGCAGCAGCAGCATGCAGAAGACCGGCGCCAGCCCGTCGAAGCCGGTCCACAGCCAGGCCCAGGCATGGATCGGGCGGTGCCGGTTGGAGATGAAGGTGTAGTAGCCCTCATGCGCCGAGAGAAGCGCCGCGAGCATCAGCAGCGCCGTCGCGGCCGCCAGCGTGCCACGCTGTCCGGGCGGCTGCATCGTGGCCAGGCGCGCGAAGCCGGCCATCGCGACCAGCCAGCCGGCCACCAGCAGCGTCCGCAGCACCACATACAGGTAGGCAACCTCGTCCCAGACCAGTTCCAAGGGCGATCCCCGGCGGCTCAACTTTTAGTTATGATACCGTGACCAGACTCGCGCGGGAACGGGTTGCGGGGGCGGAACGCGCATTCCTCTTGCGGCCGGCGCGGGCGGCTTCCAGGCTACCGCCATGCCCGAAGACAGCCCCTTCCTGCTCGCCCTCGACCAGGGCACCACCTCCACCCGCGCCATCCTCTTCGGCCGGGACCTCGCACCCCGCGCCACCGCGCAGCAGGAGCTGCCGCAGCATTTCCCCGCCCCCGGCTGGGTGGAGCACGAGCCGGAGGACATCTGGCAGGGCGCGCTGGCGACCCTGCGCGGGGCGATGGCGCAGGGCGGCGCCACGCCGCGCGACATCGCCGGCATCGGCATCACCAACCAGCGGGAGACGGTGGTGCTGTGGGAGCGCGCCAGCGGCCGCCCCGTCCACCGCGCCATCGTCTGGCAGGACCGCCGCACCGCCGAGGCCTGCGCGAAGCTGCGCGAGGACGGGCACGAGGCGCTGATCGCCGAGCGCAGCGGGCTGCTGGCCGATCCCTATTTCTCTGCCACGAAGCTCGCCTGGCTGCTGGACCATGTGCCCGGCGCGCGGCGGCAGGCGGAGCGGGGGGAACTGGCCTTCGGCACGGTGGACAGTTTCCTGCTCTGGCGCCTGACCGGCGGCAAGGTGCATGCGACGGACGCGACCAATGCGGCGCGGACCATGCTGTTCGACATCCGCCGGGGCCGATGGGACCCGGAGCTGCTGCGCTTGTTCGACATCCCCGCCGCCATCCTGCCGGAAGTGCGGGACTGCGCCGCGGAATTCGGCTTCACCACGCCGGAGCTGCTGGGCGCGCCGGTGCCGATCCGCGGCATGGCGGGCGACCAGCAGGCGGCGACCATGGGCCAGGCCTGCTTCACGCCGGGGATGCTGAAGTCCACCTATGGCACCGGCTGCTTCGCGCTGCTCAACACGGGGGCGAAGCCGGTCACCTCGCGCAACCGGCTGCTGACCACCATTGCCTGGCAGCTCGGCGGGGAGCGCAGCTATGCGCTGGAAGGCGCGATCTTCGTCGCCGGCGCGGCGGTGCAATGGCTGCGCGACGGGCTCGGCATCATCCGCGACGCCGCGGAGACGGGGGCGTTGGCGGAGAAAGCCGATCCGGCGCAGGCGGTCTATCTGGTGCCGGCTTTCGTCGGCCTCGGCGCGCCCTGGTGGGATGCGGAGGCAAGGGCCGCCATCTTCGGCCTGACCCGCGCCTCCGGCCGGGCGGAATTGGCGCGCGCTGCGCTGGAGAGCGTGGCCTATCAGACGCGCGACCTGCTGGACGCCATGCATGCCGACTGCCCGGAGGCGGGCGACACCATCCTGCGCGTGGATGGCGGCATGGTCGCCAGCGACTGGACCATGCAATTCCTGGCCGATCTGCTGGGCGCGCCGGTGGACCGGCCGGTGGTGAAGGAGACGACGGCGCTCGGCGCCGCCTGGCTGGCCGGGCTGCAATCCGGCCTGATGCCGCCGCCGGGCTCGGCCGCGACGCATTGGCGGCTGGAGCGCCGTTTCCTGCCGCGGATGGCACGGGAGGAAGCGGCGCGGCGCCATGCCGGCTGGCTGGATGCGGTGCGGCGGGTGCGGAGCGGGACATGAGCAATACCTTCCTGGTCGGCAATGGCGCCGGCTTCTCCGGCGACCGGGTGGATGCGCCGATCCCCGTGGTGCGCAGCCTGGTCCGTCGTGGCCTGCCGGCGGCGCTTTTCTTCGAGACGCTGGGCGAGCGCACCGTGGCCCTGGCGCAATTGGAACGGCGGCGCGACCCCGAACTCGGCTACGAGCCGATGCTGGAACGGCTGCTGGAGCCGGTGCTGGCCGACTGCTTCCGGCATCGCATTCCGATCCTCGGCAATTTCGGCGCCGCCAATCCGCCAGCCGCGGCACGGCTGATCGCCCGGCTGGCGCTGCGGCTGGGGCTGCCGGATCTGCGCATCGCCGTGGTGGCGGGCGACGACGTGAAGGACAGCATCGCGCTGGACCAGCTTCCGGTGCATGAGGCGGATGGCAGCATCGACACGCGCTCCGCCCGGCTGGTCGCGGCCAATGCCTATATCGGCGCGGAACCGCTGATCGAGGCGCTTCGGCAGGGTGCGGATGTGGTGGTGGTGGGGCGGACCTCCGACCCCGCGCTGGCCATTGCGCCGCTGGCCCACCATTTCGGCTGGCGGCTGGATGACTGGGAGAAGCTGGCGGTGGGCGCCGCCTGCGGGCATCTGCTGGAATGCGGCAGCCAGGTGACGGGCGGCGTCTTCTGGGATCCCGGCTTCAAGGACATCCCCGATCCGGCGAATATCGGCTTCCCGATCGCGGAGGTGACGGCGGAAGGCGGGCTGGTCATCACCAAGCCGGAGGATACCGGCGGGATCGTGGACCTCCGCACGGTGAAGGAGCAGCTGCTCTACGAGCTGCACGACCCTGCGCACTACATCACCCCGGATGTGGTGCTGGACATCACCGGCTGCACGCTGGAACAGGTGGGCAAGGACCGAGTGGCGGTGCGCGGGCTGCGCGGCAAGCCGGCGCCGGACACGCTGAAGGTGACGGCGAGCTTCGAGGGAAGCTGGCTGGGGGAGGGCGAGGTCTCGGTCGCCGGCCCCAACGCGCTGGCCCGCGCCCGCGCCACGGCGGATGTGCTGCTGGAACGGCTGCGGCGGCGCGGACTGAATGTGCGGGCGCGGGTGGACCTGATCGGCGTCGCCAGTGTGCATGACAGCGACGACGGCGCGCTGTGGCGGGGATATGAGGGGCCGGAGCCGCCCGATATCCGCATCCGCCTCGCCGCCGAGGGCTCGGACCGCGACGCGGTGGACCAGGCGGCGCGGGAGGTGCTGGCGCTGCTCTGCTGCGGCACGGCGGGCACCGGCGGGGCGCGCTGGCGCCTGACCCCGCGCATCCTGACCCGAAGCTATCTGGTGCTGCGGGAGCGTGTGCCGACCAGCGTGACCACCCGCACGGCACGGGAGATCGCGGCATGACGGAGATGGTGGAGGTCCCCCTGCACGCCGTGGCGCATAGCCGCGCCGGCGACAAGGGCAACCGCAGCAACCTATCGTTGATTCCCTACGACCCTGCGCTCTACCCGCTGTTGGCGGAGCAGGTGACGGAGGAGCGGGTGCTGGATCTGTTCCGCCACCGTGGCGCCACGCGCTGCCGGCGTTACGACCTGCCCCTGTTGCGCGCCTTCAATTTCGTGGTGGATGACGTGCTGGAGGGCGGGGTGAACGCCAGCCTGAACCTGGACGGGCATGGCAAGACCCATTCCTCCCGCCTGCTGTCCCTGACCGTCCGGGTGCCGAGGGCGCTGCTGGGGCGGAAGGAAACGGGGCGGATGCAGCCATAGGCCGCCTCTGCCGTTTTCCCCGGCACGGCCGGAGCGATTTCCCCGGAGCGGGGCACGGCCGGAGCGATGGAGCGGTGAATGGACAACATAACCACCTTGATTGCCGACCCCGCGGCCTGGGCCGCGCTCGGCATGCTGGTGGCGATGGAGGTGGTGCTCGGGATCGACAACCTGATCTTCATCTCCATCCTGACGAACAAGCTGCCCGAGCATCAGCGGCGGCGGGCGCGGTTCATCGGGATCAGCGGGGCATTGGTCCTGCGCGTCGGGCTCCTCGGCTTGGTCTTCATCATCGTCCAACTCACCGAGCCGGTGGTGACTCTCCTCGGCCGGGATTTCTCCTGGCGCGATTTCATCCTTATCGCGGGCGGGTTGTTCCTGGTCTGGAAATCCACGAAGGAGATCCACCACAACGTGGATCCCGACCCCGGCCCGGACATGTTCGGCACGGCGGGGCAGATCGGCTTCGTCTCGGCGGTCGGGCAGATCCTGATGCTTGACATCGTCTTCTCGATCGACAGCATCATCACCGCGGTCGGCATGACCGATCATATCGAGATCATGATCGCCGCCGTCCTCATCGCCGTCGGCGTCATGCTGCTTGCCGCCAATCCGCTCGCCGATTTCATCCATGGCAACCCGACCGTGGTGATGCTGGCGCTCGGCTTCCTGCTCATGATCGGCATGACGCTGATCGCGGACGGCTTCGGCACGCATGTGCCGAAAGGATACATCTATGTCGCCATGGCCTTCTCGGCCCTGGTCGAGGGGCTGAACATGCTGGCCCGCCGCGCCAGGCGGCGCCGGATCGCGGCGCGCCGGCGCATGGCCGCGCAGCGCTGAACAGGCGGGCCTCTGCGGCCGGGCGGTGGCACGCAACCGCCCCCCACCGGGCTAGCCCCCGGCGACGCCCTGCGTGTTCACATAGAGCGCGTAGAGCGACTGTGCCGCCGCCATGAACAGCCGGTTGCGATGGCGGCCGCCGAAGCAGAGATTGGCGCAGCGTTCCGGCAGGTGGATATGGCCGATCGGCTCGCTCGCGGCGTTGATGACGCGCACGCCGTCATAATCGGCGGTCATGCCCCAGCCGCACCAGAGATTGCCGTCCATGTCCACCCGGAAGCCGTCCGGCGTCTCGCCCGGTCTGCAGCCATGGAAGACGCGGCGGTTCGTCAGGCTGCGTCCGTCGGCGCCGACATCATAGGCCAGGATGTTGCGCGGCTCGCTGCGGCTTTCGATGACGTAGAGGATGCGTTCGTCGGGGCTGAAGGCCAGGCCGTTCGGGTGGTTGATGTCATCGGCGACCAGCGTGATTTCGCCGCTCTGCCCGTCAATGCGGTAGACATTGGTGTGCGGCAACTCGGGCTCCGCCTTCTCGCCCTCGTACCAGGCGAGGAGGCCGAAGGGCGGGTCGGTGAACCAGATGCTGCCGTCCGACTTCACCACCACGTCGTTCGGGCTGTTCAGCCGCTTGCCCTGGTAGCGGTCCGCCAGCACGGTGATGGCGCCGTCATGCTCGAAGCGCACCACGCGGCGCCCGGCATGCTCGCAGGCGATGATGCGGCCCTGCCGGTCCCGCGTATGGCCGTTGGCGTTGTTGGAGGGCTTGCGCCAGATGGAGACGGCGCCGGTCTCCTCCTCCCATTTCAGCACGCGGTTGTTGGGGATGTCGGACCAGAGCAGGCAGCGCAGGTCGCCGATCCAGACCGGCCCCTCGCCCCAGCGGGAGCCCTGCCACAACCGCTCCACGGCCGAGAGCGGCAGGTGGTATTTCCGGAAGGACGGATCGAGCGCGACGATGGACGGATCCGGATAGCGTTGGCTGGGCTGCCAGGCTTCGGGCATGGCGGTTTCCTCCTGGATGGGCCGCGATCCTGCGCGGTTCGCGGCCCGCCGGGAAGGGGTCAGACCATCGGCACGCCCTGGGTGCCGACATAGAGGCTGTAGAGCGACTTGCTGCCGGCCATGAACAGCCGGTTCCGCCGCTCGCCGCCGAAGCAGAGATTGGCGCAACGCTCGGGCAGGTGGATGGCGCCGATCATCTTGCCCTGCGGGTTCAGCACGCGCACGCCATCCAGCCCCTCGCCCATGCCCCAGCCGCACCAGAGATTGCCATCCATGTCCAGCTTGAAGCCGTCGGGCCGCTCCTGCGGCTGGCATTGATAGAAGACGCGGCTGCTGCCGAGGCGCGTGCCGTCTTCCACCACGTCGAAGACGTGGATCACGCGCGGCGAGGCGCCGCTTTCCACAACATAGAGCTTCGACTCGTCGGGGCTGAAGGCAAGCCCGTTCGGCCGGTTGACCTCTCCCGTGGCGACGGTGACCTGGCCGGTGCGGCCATCGATGCGGTAGATGTTGGTCGGCAGTTCCGGCTGCGCCTGGTAGCCTTCGTACTGGCCGAGGATTCCGAAGGGCGGGTCGGTGAACCAGATGCTGCCATCCGACTTCACCACCACGTCGTTCGGGCTGTTCAGCGGCTTGCCGTCGAAGCGGTCGCACAGGACGGTGATGCGGCCGTCGGGCTCCGTGCGGGTCACGCGGCGCGCGCCATGCTCGCAGGTGATGAGGCGGCCCTGGCGGTCGCGCGTGTTGCCGTTCGGGTAGTTCGCGGGCCTGCGGTATTCGTCCACCCGTCCGGTCGTCTCGCTCCAGCGCAGCAGGCGGTTGTTGGGGATGTCGCTCCAGATCACGCAGCGGGCATCGCCGAGCCAAACCGGCCCCTCGGACCAGCGCGCCCCGGTCCAGAGCCGTTCCACCCCGGCATTGAAGATGGCGTAGCGTTCGAAGGAGGGGTCGAGGATCTCGATGCGCGGATCCGGATAGCGCTGGCTCTCCTCCCAGGCGGCGCGGGCAGGGGTGGCGGCAAGCGCGGCGGCGGCCCCGAGCAGGCCGCGGCGTGTGGACTCCATGCTGTTCCTCCCGTGGTTCTCCTCGGAAGCAGCAAACCTAGCACGGCCGCAGGCGCTTGGAGGAAACAGCCGGTAGGCGCATGCTGGGGGCAAAATCACGAGGACGCCAGCCATGCACATCCAGCCTGTGAGCCCACCCGCCGGCCCCGATGCGGTGCCGGACAGCCATGGCCTGAACCTGTACCGCGCCGATCCCTGGCTGCGGCCGCTGCTCGGCCTCTACCTGCCGGCGGATCTGCTGGCGCATCTGGAGCCGCATCTGGACCGCATGGGCCAGCTTGCCGGCGGCAGGCTGGACGAGCTGGCCGGGGTGGCGGACCGCAACCCGCCGGTCCTGCACCAGCGCAGCCGGCGCGGCGAGGACGCGCAGCGCATCGAGTATCACCCGGCCTATCGCGAAATGGAGCGGATCGCCTTCAGCGAATACGGGCTGGCGGCGATGTCGCATCGCGGCGGCGTGCTGGGCTGGCCCACGCCCATGCCGCCGGCGGCGAAATACGCGCTGACCTATCTGTTCGTGCAGGCGGAATTCGGACTGTGCTGCCCGCTCTCCATGACCGACGCGCTGGCCCGCACCCTGCGCAAGTTCGGCGATCCGGCGCTGGTCGCGCGCTACCTGCCGGCGCTGACCGCGACGGATCTGGACGCGCTGCGCCAGGGCGCGATGTTCATGACGGAGCAGGGCGCGGGCTCCGACATCGCCGCCACCGCGGTGCGCGCCGATCCGCTGCCGGACGGCACCTGGGCGCTGACCGGCGACAAGTGGTTCTGCAGCAATGCCGATGCCGGCATGGCGCTGGTGCTGGCGCGCCGCGCCGGGGGGCCGCCCGGCCTGCGCGGCGTCTCGCTCTTCCTGCTGCCGCGGGAGCTGCCGGACGGCAGCGCCAACCGCTACCGGATCGTGCGGCTGAAGGAGAAGCTCGGCACGCGTTCCATGGCTTCGGGCGAGATCCGGCTGGAAAGGGCGGTGGCCTACCTGGTCGGCGATCCGGAGGCCGGCTTCAAGCAGATGGCGGATATGGTGAACGCCTCCCGCCTCTCCAACGGCATGCGCGCGGCAGGGCTGATGCGGCGCGCGGTGACGGAGGCGATGTTCGTCGCGCATAACCGCATCGCCTTCGGCAAGCGGCTCATCCAGATGCCGCTGATGCGGCGGCAATTGCTGAAGCTGATGCTGCCGATGGAGCAGGCGCGCAGCATGATGTTCCAGACCGCCGAGGCGCTGCGCCGCAGCGATGCCGGGGAGGAAGGCGCCTATGCCCTGCTGCGCATCCTGACGCCGCTGCTGAAATTCCGCGCCTGCCGCGACGCGCGCAAGGTGACGGGCGATGCGATGGAGGTGCGCGGCGGCTGCGGCTATATCGAGGAATGGCCCGATCCGCGCCTGCTGCGCGACGCCCATCTCGGCAGCATCTGGGAAGGCACCAGCAACATCGTGGCGCTGGACGTGCTGCGGGCCGCGGCACGGGAGGGCTCGCTGCCGGTGCTGCGGGCGCATGTCCATGCACTGGCCGGCAATGCCGCCGAGTTGCCGGAGCTGCTGCCGGCGCTCGACCGGGCCATGGCGCTGGCCGAGGCGGCGCAGGCGGACCAGTCCCTGGCACGGCAGGCGGCGAGCGCGCTCTATCACCTCACCTCCGCCGCGGCGATGGCCTGGGAGGCGGAACGGATCGGCGACCCGGCGCGGTTGGCGCTGGCGCGGCTGGTGCTGGCGCATCGCGTGCTGCCGCGCGACCCGCTGGCGGCAGCGGCGGAGGAGGCGCCGGAGTCCCTGCTGGCCAGGGCGCTGGCGGCGTGAAGGTATCTGGCCCGAGCCCGGCCGGTGATGCCGGCGCGGCCGGTATCCGGAAACTGAAGCCCGCCCGGCCGCGAACCCGGCTACTGTGATTCCATGAACCATAATCCGTCGAATGCGACAAAACGCCTGCAGACCGAACTGGACGAGCTTCGGGGCGAGATCTGCGCCCTCCGCGGCATGATCGCGGTTCTGGTCGGGCATCTGGCGCTGTCCGGGCGCGATCCGAATGCGAAGCGGGAGGAAATCCTGCGGCACCTCGAATCGATGCTGCCCGGTGCACTGGCCGTGATCGAGCAGGATGCGACGCCGGCCGCCTCCGCCGGCTTCGAGCGGGCCGTCGAAACGGTCACGCATCTGGCGCGCACGGCCATCCGCTTCGAGACCCCGGCACGGCCCCAGCCCGGCCTGGCCGCACGGCCCCCGCCGCGCCGGGATCCCGATCCGGAACGCTAGGCCCGCCTCGCCCCGATTGCGCCGCTCCGGCGGCCCAGCCATGCTGCCCCGGGGAGAGGGAGGACGGCATGGAGTGGCCCGCGCGCATCGCCGACGAGACGGAGCTGGAGGAGGTGCTGACGCGTCCCGATCCGGCGCTGGCAGCGGATCTCGCCGCCGTGCCGGGCACGCTGATGGTGCTGGGCGCCGCGGGCAAGATGGGGCCGACGCTCTGCCGCCTGGCGAAGCGGGCGGATCCGGACCGGCGCGTCATCGCGGTCGCACGCTTCTCCGAACCCGGGCTGCGCCAGCGCATGGAATCCTGGGGCATCGAGTGCATCGCCGCGGACCTGATGGACCGCGCGGCGCTGGCGGCACTGCCAGAGGCAGAGAACATCGTCTTCATGGCCGCGCGCAAATTCGGCTCGACCGGCGCCGAGGAGCTGACCTGGGCCATGAATGTCCTGCTGCCGGCCATGGTGGCGGAGCGTTTCGCGGCCTCCCGCATCGTCTTCTTCTCCACCGGCAATGTGCTGCCGCTGGTGCCCGTGCCTTCGGGTGGCGCCGACGAAGCCGTGCCGCCGGCGCCGGTCGGCGACTATGCGGCAAGCTGCCTGGGGCGGGAGAGGGTGTTCCAGCACGCCGCCAGCGCTCGCGGCACGCGCTGCTTCGGCATCCGGCTGAACTACGCCATCGACCTGCGCTACGGCGTGCTGCATGACGTGGCGAGCAAGATCTGGGCCGGAACCCCGGTGCCGCTGGCGATGGGCCATGCCAATGTGATCTGGCAGGGCGATGCCAATGCCTGGACGCTCAGGGCGCTGCGGCACGCCTCGGCGGATTGCCCCATCCTGAACGTGACCGGGCCGGAGACGGTCCCGATCCGCTGGCTGGCGAACCAGTTCGCGGCACGCTTCGGCAAGCCGGTGGAATTCGCAGGAGAGGAGGCGCCGGATGCGCTGCTCTCCAACGCCGCGCGGGCCTTCGCCCTGTTCGGCTATCCGCGCGTGCCGCTGCTGCGCATGGTGGATTGGGTGGCGGATTGGGTGATGCGGGGCGGGCGGGCGCTCGGCAAGCCGACGAAATTCGAGGTGCGGGACGGGAGGTTCTGATGCCCGAAGGCGCCCTGCCTCTCTCCGCGCGGGCCGCGGCGACGCGGCAGCGCATCCTGGATGCGGCGCTGGCGGAATTCGCCGACAAGGGCCTGGCCGGCGCGCGGGTGGACGAGATCGCGGCGCGCGCCGGCGCCAACAAGCGCATGCTCTACGCGCATTTCGGCAGCAAGGAGGATCTCTGGCTGGCGGTGCTGGAGAACGCCTATGCCGCGAAGCGAGCAGAGGAGCGGGCGCTGAATGTCGGCGCCCTGCCGCCGGAGGAGGCGATGCGGCGCCTGGTGGAGTTCAACCTCCGCTACACGGCGGCGCACCCGGAATTCGTGGCGCTGCTGAATCAGGAGAACATCCACCGCGCCGCCTATCTGCAACGCTCCGCCCAGGTGCCGGCCATGTATTCGCCGCTGCTGGAGGCGCTGCGCTCGGTGCTGGCGCGGGGGGAGGAGGCGGGGGTGTTCCGGCGCGGCGTGGACCCGCTGCAGCTCTATGTGACCATCGTGGGCATCGGGCATTTCTACGTCGCCAACATGCACACCCTCTCCACCATCTTCGGCGCCGGGTTGGGGACGGAGGCGGCCCTGCGCGAGCGGGAGGCGCATTGCGTGGAGGTGGTGCTGGGCTATCTGCGGCCTTGACTCGGGCCACGGGACGGGCAGAGTAACCGGACAGTTACCGGGAGGAAACCCGAATGGGTCTGCGCTGGCAGGACTGGCCCGCCGGGGTACTGGCGCGGCTGCGCGAAGGCTGCGTGATTCCGGCGCATCCCCTGGCACTGGATGCGCGCCGGCAACTTGACCCGCGGCGGCAGAAGGCGCTGTCGCGTTACTACCTGGATGCCGGCGCGGGCGGGCTGGCGGTGGGGGTGCACACCACGCAATTCGCCATCCGCGATGCCGGGCTGTACGAGCCGGTGCTGCGCCTTGCCGCCGAGGCCGCGGCCGAACAGGCCACACCGCCCATCCTCGTCGCCGGCGCCATCGGGCGGACCGAGCAGGCCGTGAGGGAGGCGCAGGTCGCGCGCGGCCTGGGCTACCATGCGGTGCTGCTCTCTCTCGCCGCCTGGAAGGGCGCGTCGGAGGAGGAGATCGCTACGCATTGCGCCAGGGTGGCGGAGGAGATGCCGCTCTTCGGCTTCTACCTGCAGCCGGCGGTGGGGGGCGTGCCGCTCTCCTCCGGCTTCTGGCGGCGCTTCGCCCAGATCCCGAATGTCGTCGCGATCAAGATCGCGCCCTTCAACCGCTACGCCACGCTGGACGTGCTGCGCGGCGTGCAGGAGGCGGGGGCAGAGGACCGCATCGCCCTCTACACCGGCAATGACGACCACATCGTGGGCGACCTGCTGACGCCCTTCGCGCTGGGCGGGGCGAAGCCGCTGCGCATCGTCGGCGGGCTGCTCGGCCACTGGTCCGTCTGGACCCGCGCGGCGGTGGAGCTGCACCGGCGCTGCCGCGCGGTGGGGGAGGGGCCGATCCCGGCCGACCTACTGGCGCTGGACGCGCAGGTGACGGAGATGAACGCCGCCATCTTCGACGTGGCGCACAACTTCCACGGCGTCATCGCCGGCTGCCATGAGGTGCTGCGGCGCCAGGGCTTGCTGGAAGGCACCTGGTGCCTCGACCCACAGGAGGGGCTGAGCCCCGGTCAGGCGGAGCTGATCTCCGCCGTGGCGCAGCGCTACCCGCACCTGACGGACGATGCCTTCGTCCGAGAAAACCTGCATCGCTGGCTTTCCTGAGGAGACGCGCACCATGGCGGAACGCCGCATCGGCATCATCATGAACGGCGTCACGGGCCGGATGGGGACGAACCAGCACCTCATCCGCTCCATTGCCGCCATCCGCGCCGATGGCGGCGTCAGGCTCGCCAATGGCGACCGGCTGATGCCCGATCCGATCCTGGTCGGCCGCAACCGGGAGAAGCTGGAAGCCCTGGCCCGTGCCAACGGCATCGAGCGGTTCAGCACGGACCTCGATGCCTGCCTGCGCGATCCGAAGGATGAGGTGTTCTTCGATGCCGCGACCACGCAGCTCCGCGCCGGGCTGCTGCGCAAGGCGATCGCCGCCGGCAAGCACATCTACACGGAAAAGCCGAGCGCCGACCGGCTGGAGGATGCGCTGGACCTGGCGCGGCTGGCGAAGCGGGCCGGCATCAAGCACGGCGTGGTGCAGGACAAGCTGTTCCTGCCAGGGCTGCGCAAGCTGAAGATGGTGATCGACAGCGGCTTCCTCGGCCGCATCTGCTCGGTGAAGGGCGAGTTCGGCTACTGGGTCTTCGAGGGCGACCTGCAACCCGCGCAGCGGCCGAGCTGGAACTACAAGAAGGCCGAGGGCGGCGGCATTATCCTGGATATGCTCTGCCACTGGCGCTACGTGCTGGACAACCTGTTCGGGGAGGTGGAGGCCGTCTCCTGCCTCGGCGCCACGCATATCCCGATCCGCATCGGGGAGGACGGCAAGCCCTACACCGCCGATGCGGACGATGCCGCCTATGCCACCTTCCAGCTCAAGGGCGGCATCATCGCGCATATCAACTCCTCCTGGGTCACGCGGGTGCGGCGCGACGACCTGGCGACCTTCCAGGTGGACGGCACGCATGGCAGCGCGGTGGCGGGCCTGCAGAAATGCTGGACCCAGTCGCGCGTGAACACGCCGAAGCCGGTCTGGAACCCGGATGTGCCGCAGACCATCGACTTCTTCGCCGGCTGGCAGGAAGTGCCGGACACCCAGCCCTATCCGAACGGCTTCCGGGCGCAGTGGGAACTCTTCCTGCGCCATGTCGCGGGGGAGGTGGAGAGCTTCCCCTGGGACCTGCTGGCCGGCGCCAAGGGCGTGCAGCTTGCCGAGGCCGGGCTGCAAAGCTGGCGCGAGCGCCGCTGGATCGACCTGCCGAAGCTGGAGGTCTGACCATGCCGAGCATCCGCCTTCCCACCGCCGCGGGCCGGCTGGAGTCCTTCACCACCAGCCCGCCGCGCGAATTCCCGCGCGCCACGCCGCCCTTCCCGCGCATCGCGCTCGCCGCGGCGCATGTCGTCGCGGACCCGCTGGCGGAGCAGGATCCCTGGCTGGATGTGAAGATCGACTGGGACCGCACCATCGCCTATCGGCGCTATCTCTGGTCGCTCGGCCTCGGCGTGGCGGAGGCGATGGACACGGCGCAGCGCGGCATGGGGCTGGACTGGGCGGGCGCGCAGGAGCTGATCCGCCGCAGCCTGGATGCCATGCGCGACGTGCCGGGCGCGGTGATGGCAAGCGGCGCCGGCACGGACCACCTCGCACCCGGCCCGGATGTGACGGTGGACGACGTGATCCGCGCCTATGAGGAGCAATGCGAGGTCGTGGAGGCGATGGGCGGCCGCATCATCCTCATGGCCTCCCGCGCCCTGGCAAAGGCGGCGCGCGGCCCGGGGGATTACGAGCGGGTCTATGGCCGCATCCTCTCCCAGGTGAAGCAGCCGGTCATCATCCACTGGCTCGGCGAGATGTTCGACCCGGCGCTGGAAGGCTATTGGGGCCACCACGACCATATGCAGGCGATGGAGACGGCGCTTGCCGTCATCGCCGCCAATGCGGAGAAGGTGGACGGGGTGAAGATCTCCCTCCTCGACAAGGAAAAGGAGATCGCCATGCGCCGCCGCCTGCCGAAGGGCGTGCGCATGTACACCGGCGACGACTTCAACTACGCCGAACTGATCGCCGGCGACGGGCATGGCTATTCCGATGCGCTGCTCGGCATCTTCGATCCCATCGCGCCGGCGGTGGGCGGGGCGCTGGCGGCGCTCTCGCGCAACGACCTTTCGACCTTCCACGAGATCCTGGCGCCGACGGTGCCGCTCAGCCGGCACATCTTCAAGGCGCCGACGCGCTTCTACAAGACGGGCGTGGTCTTCATGGCCTGGCTGAACGGGCACCAGGACCATTTCGTGATGGTCGGCGGCCAGCAATCGGCGCGGTCCATCCAACATTTCTCCGAGCTGTTCCGCCTGGCCGACCGCGCCGGCCTGCTGCGCGACCCGGAGATGGCGGTGGCGCGCATGAAGCAGCTTCTGGCCCTGCACGGGGTGGCGTGATGCCGAAGCCAGGGCCGCTCTCCCTCAACACCGTCACGGTGCGGGACCGCTGGGACCTCGCGCAATGCATCGAGGGCTGCGCGCGCCATGGCATCCCCGGCATCTCCCCCTGGCGCGACAAGCTGGCGGAAATGGGCGTGCAGCGCGCCGCCCGCCGGATCCGGGAAGCGGGGCTGAGCGTCACCGGCCTCTGCCGCGGCGGCATGTTCACCGCCGCCGACAAGGCCGGCCGCCGCGCCGCCATAGACGACAACCGCCGCGCCATCGAGGAGGCGCATATCCTCGGCACCGCCTGCCTGGTGATGGTCTGCGGCGGGTTGCCGCCCGGATCGAAGGACCTGCCCGGCGCGCGGGAGATGGTGCGCGACGGGCTGCACGAGATCCTTCCCGAGGCGCGCGCCGCCGGCGTCGCCCTGGCGCTGGAGCCGCTGCACCCCATGACCTGCGCCGACCGCTCGGTGCTCGCCAGCCTGGCCCAGGCGCTCGATCTCTGCGACGAGCTGGGGGAGGGGACCGGCGTGGCGGTGGATGTCTACCATGTCTGGTGGGATCCGGATGTGGCGCGGCAGATCGCACGCGCCGGCAGGCGGATCCTCGCCTTCCATGCCTGCGACTGGCTGGTGCCGACCAGCGATCTCGTCTTCGACCGCGGCATGCCCGGCGACGGCGTCATCGACATCCCCCGCCTGCGCGCCATGGTGGAGGCCGCCGGCTACAAGGGCTTCGTCGAGGTCGAACTCCTCTCCCGCCGCTGGTGGGCGGAGGATCCGGACGAGGTGCTGCGGATCGTCAAGGAACGCCACGCGACGGCGTGCTGAGCCGCTACAGGCTGCGCCGGAAGCGGCGCTGGCCGTTCGTGGCGATGCCGTCCTCCTGCCAGCCCATGCGGCGGTAGAAGCCGGCGGCGCGCAGCTTGGGATCGGCGCCGGTTTCCAGCCAGATCTCCCGCCAGCCCTGTTTCGCCAGCCACTCCTCGGCCGGGCGGAGCAGGGCGCGGCCGATGCCCTTGCCCTCGTGCTGCGGCAGGACGAAGAGGGCGAAGATCCTGCCCACCTTCGCATCGGCAAGGACGAAGCCGGCCTCCTCCATATCGGCATGCGCGATCCAGCCCGCGCCTCTCCCGTCCAGCAGATGCGCCACCCAGCCGGGCGTGATGCCCGCCGCGATGAGCGCCCGGTAGGACATCGCATTCTCCCGCACCGAGGTGCGGATGTGGAACATGGCGCCGATATCGGTGATGACCGCGCGCCTGATGCTGAAGCTCATCGGCGTGCCGCGAATTCTTCCAGCACCGGCAGCAGGTAGCGGCGCAACGAGGGATAGTCCTCGCTCATCGGGAAGTGGCCGAGGCCGGGCATGATGGTGGCGCGGGCGCCGGGGATGGCCTCGGCGGTGGCCAGCGTGTCCTCCGGCCGGCAGGAATAGTCGTAATCGCCGGTCAGCAGCACCACCGGGCAGCGCGTGGTGTCGATGCGCGCCAGCTTGGGGCGCAGGTCGCCCTCGCCCTTGTAGAAATGCAGGTCGCCCTTGAACACGCCCGGGCCGCCCTGCATGTAGTGCCACAGCGTCTCCCAGCGCGCCGCCTCCGGCGATTTCGGGGAGACCAGGCCGGAAACCACCGCGGCGCAGGCCTCGCCGCCATGGATGCGCGGATGGTGCAGCATGGCGGTGTCGTAATAGGGCTCGACGAAGGCGCTGCCCTGCAATCCGATGACGCCGCGCAGCGCATCGGCGTGTTCCGCCGCCAGGTCCAGCACGATGCGGCCGCCGATGGAGCAGCCCATGACCACGGGCCGGTCCAGTTCCAGCGCCCGTGCCACCGCCATGACCATGCCGGTATAGGCGGCGGTGGTCAGGCGGTATTCCTCCTCCTGCCAGCCTTCGGGCGGGCTGGACTTGCCGTGCCAGGGCATGTCGAAGGCAATGCAGCGGAAGCGGGCGGTGACCTCGGCATCGTTTAGCAGGTCCCGCCACTGGCGGCCGTCGCTGCCGGCGGTGTGCAGCAGCAGCAGCGGAATGCCCTGGCCGGCCTCCTCGAAATAGATCCGGTGCGGCCGGCCCTCCAGCACCAGGCGCAGGTAGCGGCCGGTAATGGGTTCGATCATGGCTTCGCCCCTCCCCGCAGCAGGGCCAGCGCCCCCTTGAACCAGAAGAGATGCGCAAAGAAAGGCACCAGATCGCCCTCCAGTTTCAGCGCCCCGTGGCGGCGCAGCGCCATCAGGTCATGCCAGCCGGGCGGCGGGTCCGGCGCCAGGAAGCGGGCGAAGCCGGCCGGGTCGAGCCGCAGCGCCAGGGTGAAGGAGGGCAGGA
>Ga0207747_1000424_pt1 | contig 49261 bp, 39 predicted proteins | sample HigsolmetaGSP11D_FD_184839 | JGI IMG/M metagenome (GOLD analysis project Ga0207747, IMG submission 184839) | High solid enriched microbial communities from the Joint BioEnergy Institute, USA - SP1-1-D (SPAdes) | ecosystem: Engineered > Bioreactor > SSF (Solid state fermentation) > Aerobic >...
CGCTGAATCTGACGCTGGCGCCGCTGTCCACCGTCAGCCAGTTGCGCACGCCATCCGGTGCGCGCAGTCCGATCTGCGCCGGAGCGCCGATGGACAAGGTCACCGCGGGTGCCATATCGCGGTTCTGAATAAACAGGGCGACTCGAATATAGTCAAGCCTGGGGGTCGCCGCATATGCGGTCTTCCCGGGTGCCGGTATGAGGATGGCCATGATCAGCCAGGCTGACAAGAGTAGCAGGATGAGTGAGTGCAATCGGCTGTGTCTCGTCGTCATATCGGATATAACCGCCTCTCTGTCGTCATCGTTCCTCATGCTGATCGGAGGGCAGCCTCTGGATCATCAGCATCTATATCAGTTAGACTTGTCCGATGGAGAAAAGTTGCATCGGAAGATACGATTCACGCCTGCAACTCTCTGACCCATCGTCGATCTGCCTGTCGGGCAGCCGCCCGGCCGGTTCATGCCTCCGGCTTCAATCCTTCTTCGGATACGGGATGCCGAGATGCCGATACGCCTGTTCCGTCGCCATCCGGCCGCGCGGCGTGCGCTGCAGGAAGCCGATCTGCAGCAGATACGGCTCATACACGTCCTCGATCGTCTGCCCTTCCTCGCCGATCGTCGCCGCGATCGTATCCAGGCCCACCGGTCCGCCGCGGAAGTGGCGGATGATCGCGTCGAGCATCTTGTGATCGATGCTGTCCAGGCCGAGCGGATCGATGCGGATCAGCTCCAGCGCCTCCCGCGCGATCTCGAGCGTGATCGTGCCGTCGCCGCGCACCTGCGCGTAGTCGCGAACGCGCTTCAGGAGCCGGTTCGCGATGCGCGGAGTACCCCGCGAGCGCCGGCCGATCTCCTGCGCCGCTTCGCCCACGATATGCACGCCGAGGATGTCGGCGGCGCGGCTGACGATAAACGTCAGCTCGTCGATCGTATAGTATTCCAGCCGCGTCACCACGCCGAAGCGATCGCGCAGCGGCGCAGACAGCAGCCCGGCCCGCGTGGTCGCGCCGATCAACGTAAACGGCGGCAGGTCCAGCCGCACCGAACGGGCGCTCGGCCCCTTGCCGATGATGATATCCAGCGCATAATCCTCCATCGCGGGATACAGCACTTCCTCCACGGAGCGATGCAGGCGATGGATCTCATCGATGAACAGCACATCTCCCTCCTGCAGATTCGTCAGGATGGCCGCCAGATCGCCAGGCCGCTCGATCGCCGGCCCTGAGGTGGTGCGCAAGTTAACGCCCAGCTCGTTGGCGATGATATGGGACAAGGTCGTCTTCCCGAGCCCCGGAGGGCCATACAGCAGCACATGGTCGAGCGCTTCACGGCGCATCTTGGCAGCTTCGATATAGATCTTCAGATTCTCCTTCGCCTGCTGCTGGCCGATATATTCCGCCAGATACCGCGGACGAAGGCTCAGTTCGACCTCCTGATCCTCCATCATCAGATTGGCGGAGATGATGCGATCCTCCATTCCAGCTCCTCCTCAAACGGTCTTATCATGCGTGTGATGCGTCGTTCCTCTCCGCTGCCTCCGGTCTGCCTGACCATAGGACCATCCCGTTAAGGGGGGCAGCCTGCCGATCACTTCGCCGCGAACAGCGCCTGAAGCGCCTTCTTCATCAGCGTCTCGACGGTATCCTCCTCCGACACCTGGCCCGAGATCAGCTGCCATGCGCGGTCGGTCTCCGATTCGCGATAGCCGAGGGCGAGCAGCGCCTCGCGCGCTTCCTGCCACGGTGTGGCCGCCGCTGGCGCAGCAGAGACGGCGACCTCGGGCCGATGGATCACGTCGCCGAAGCCTCCCAGCTTGTCCTTCAGATCCAGCACGATGCGCTGCGCCGTTTTCTTGCCGATGCCGGGCAGCTTCGTCAGATAGGAGAGATCCTCCCGCTGGATCGCCGCCACCACCGCCTCCGGCCTGCCGCCGGCGAGGATGCCGAGCGCCACGCGCGGACCGATGCCGCTTACCTCCAGCAGCTTGCGGAACAGCGCCTGCTCCTCCCGCGTCGGGAATCCATACAGCAGGATCGCGTCCTCCCGCACATGCTGATGCGTGTACAGGGTCACCATGTCTTTGGTCAGCAGGGCATACGGGTTGCTGACGTAGACCTGGTAGCCGATGCCGTTCACGTCGATGACCGCGTATTCGGATTCGATGTATGCTACGGTGCCGCGCACGAAATCGATCATTTCCTCAATCCCTCATTCAACTTGTGATAATAGCCGCTGAACTGCGCATGGCAGATGGCGACCGCCAGAGCATCCGCGACATCGTCCGGCTTCGGGATCTCCGAGAGCTTCAGCAGGAGACGCACCATCTCCTGAATCTGCTTCTTCTCCGCCTTGCCGTAGCCGACCACCGCCTGCTTCACCTGCAGCGGCGTATATTCCCCGATGGCGAGACCATGCTGCACAGCCCTGAGCATGATGACGCCTCTCGCCTGACCAACCGTAAAGGCCGTCGTCACATTCCGGTTGAAGTACAGCTTCTCAACCGCGATCGCATCCGGCTTGTACTTCTCGATGAGCTGCCCGAGCGAATCATGGATGATCTTCAGGCGCACCGCCTGATCCAGATGCGATTCGGTGGTGATGCAGCCGTATTGGACCGGCGTCAGCTTGCTGCCCTGCTTGTCGATGAATCCGAAACCGACGATCGCGATCCCCGGATCTATGCCCAATATTCTCAATACGATACACCTGCTTATGTATGTGATTGTGATGAATCCATGCCACAACAAAAAAAAAAGAAAAGCGAACATACATTCACTTTTCTTATTATAGCACAGGTTCTGGACAGGCGTCATGTTCTGGTTCGTCGTTTCGTTCATTCCGCGCTTGCCGCGTCGACGGTCTCTGATTCGTCCACGGCGAACTGGCTGAAGGTGGAGATCACGCTGTAGTATTCCGCCATATCCCGCACGCGGATGCCGTTGTAGAGGTTGTCGATCGCTTCCTGAGGCAGACTCGTCTTCAGCGATTCCACGTCGATCTGGAAGAAAGTTCGAATCGCGTTATCCGTGCTGGGCACTCCTTCGAACAGAGTCAGATGATCCGTCGTATCGATCCCGATGTAGGCAGACTGCTTGCAACGCTCGGACAGATCCTCCACGTATTCATAGAATGTGATCGCTTCGTCGTTCATCTCATCCACCAGCCAGGTCCGATGCCGGTTCATGAGGTCGAGGATCTGGCCGGAGCTCAGTTGTCCGAACGATTGCTTCTCCTCGCCGCAGATATAGATGGTGTAGACCTCCACATTTCGCTTGACCTCATGGCTCTGCAGATAGTCTGCGAGCTCCTCCCGTCTCTTGGCGTCTGACGGCGAATGGGACCAGGCCTCCACCGCCTTGAATCGCAAGCGGTCCAGCCTGGCCTGATCGATCGAATCGGTCTGCTCGGGCAGAAGCGCCAGCCACGCGGCACCGATCACCAACAGGAGAAAAGCAAAGTTCAATCCGAGCTTCCTGCGTCTGCGCAAGATCTTCTTCAATTCCTTCAGCAAACCAGATAAACACCGAATGTTCACATCGATCCCCTCTTATCCAGTACGCCCCGCTGTTATGCAAGCTGCGGAAGCCAATTGTTTCTATCTATTGTGACCAGAGATCCGAGGAACTATTCGCTTCTCTCTACACACTTAACCATGGTTTGGACCTGGAAGGAATCGACCCCTGTCTTGTCGTTCGATCTGCGCCATGCAGATGAACTCTGGAAGTGCTTTTCTTCTGTCCTCCTGTGCGCTTGCGATTCCTGCTTCGGGTGCGCCCGGCGGCGGATTCGCGTCTGACGCTCGCCTGGCCGCTCGAATCATCCGACGCTGCTGACGGGTCTGCTCCTGCCGTCTGGTCGGCTCCGACCTGGCTCTTCAGCTCCTCGACGCTCTGCTCAAGCGCCGCGATGCGGGCTTCATCCGCAGCTGTCAAGGTTTCGTCCGATCCGTTGCTGACTCCACCGGCCAGGGCCGCCTCTTCCGCCCGACGCTTCTCCGCCAGACTGTAGTATCCAACAGAGGCTCTGCCACCGCAGCCGCACGGTTTCTTGACAGGAAGCTGGGCGGAGAGTCCCCCGACCGGCAGATTCGGCGGATAGTTCGGCATGTTGGCCAGAGTCGCATTGGCATGGCCTGTTGTCATGTAGTCAAATGGAGCCGACCAGGTGTATGCCTCGGGCAAGGGAGTGGTCATGCCTTCGTATGGCTGCATGGTCGGGTGGAGTTGGCCGGACATGGACTGCACATACGGTGTATGCATATTGGCCGAGGCATGGTCAGCACCGGCGCCGGAGGCGGGCCATGTCTGATTGCTCGTCGTGGAGAGAGGCGACATGGGGGACGGCACATTCACCGATTCGCTGTACAAGGGTCCCTGAACATGCCCGCCCGGATAGGAATAGGACAACGGCGCTTGAGCATGGAGCGACGAATCGTTGGTGGTTCCCTGTACATGGGATACGTCTCCGAAAGCTCCCACTCCGCTGTACAGCGGGTTGCCTGTAAAATTTTGCGGGATCGTGCTCAGGTAAGGCGAGGTGTCGTCCGAATCATAGCCGCTGCTGCCTGTGATGTCACCCATTCCGGCAGCACCGCCGGTTCCGGTCATACTTCCCATGCCGGTCGTACCCGTGATGTCACCCGTACCCGTCATGCCTCCGGTGCCGCTCATGCCGGGCGTTCCTGAGAAGCCGCCGGTTCCGGTCATGCCTCCGGTCCCTGGCATGCTGCCCATATCCCCCCATCCGCCGGTCTGGTAACCGTTCATCCCGATCCAGCCTGTGCCTGTCTGACCGCCTGAACTGCCAGACGATGCGGAGCCGCTGACCGGTTGAGCAGCCTGCCCCCCGGTGGCAGTGCCCGCTCCCGCTTCTGCAGCCGGTACCGGGAACTGCATAAACAGCGTCTCCGACACCTGCCCAACCGGGTTGATCGGGTGCCCCCCCTCAGGCTGGCCAGGCGCGATCGATACCGGTCCAACGGCTATTTTTATCTTCATACCAGGCGTGATGTTATCCGGATCGGTGATCTGGGGATTCAACGCCAGCAGCTGCGCCAGCTCCAGTCCATACTTCTCGGCGATGGACGACAGCGTATCTCCCGCTTTCACGATGTAGAGTCTCACTTGATGCTTTGCCTCCTTCAGTGCAATTTCGATATATCATATGCGGCGGGTGGGCGTTTGTCACACCGGAAGCTGGACGATATTCAGGCGGCGACTCCAGCGGCATGGCTGAGTTCTCACGCCGCTTCGGCCATTTACGTTGGTCGAAGCAACCTTTATGCCGGTTTTTTCTGCTGCTTGTGGCATCCAATGAAAAAGGTCCTTCGTTCGAATGTTCGAACGAAAGACCTTTGATCGGCAGGCCGGCCAGAAGCCGGACGCCAGACGTCACGGCTTCTGCGCCGGGCCGCGGCCGAGTCAGGATTGGATGAAGTTCAGCACCTGCATCATCCGCTTCACCATGACCGCCGCTTCTGCCCGGGTCGCCAGCGCCTTCGGCGAAAGCGTCGTCGCCGACGTGCCGGTGATGATGCCTTCGCTCACCGCTTCGGCCATGGAAGGCGCTGCCCAGGTCGATACGCTGCCGGCATCCGCATAGCGGCTCAGGACGGATGTGGTTGCAGCGGCATCGTATCCGGCGAACCGGAGCGCTCTCGCCACCATCGTCGCCATCTGCTCGCGCGTGATCTTCTCATGCGGTCGGAACGAGCCGTCCGTGAAGCCTGTCACGAGCCCGGCTTCCGCAGCCGCACCGACAGCGCCGTAGAACCAGTCTGCGGCCGTCACATCGTCAAACGCGTCAAGCGCCTTCTCCGTGAGGCCAAGCGCGCGCACCAGCAGGGCGGCGAACTCCGCACGGGTGATGTGCTGATCCGGCGCGAAGCGGTCCTCGCTGACTCCCCTGACGATGAGCTTGTTGGCCATCAACTCGACATCGCGGCGCGACCAGTGCCCTGTCAGGTCAGCGAAGGTCTTCGAATGCTCGATGACGGCGTAGATGCTGTTGCCCGGACGCAGCATGATCGCTTCCTGGCCATTGAACACGGTAGGCACAGGCGTGATCGTGCCGCTGACCGGATCGTACATGACTCCTGCCGCTGTGGATGCGTTCACCGCATCATCCAGCTTGATGACACGAGCCACATACGTGGTGAACTCGTCGATCTCGAAGGCCTCGCCGTCTCCCGCTTCTACCGTGAGCGTGAACATGAGAGGTTCACTCAGCAGGGCGGCTCCCAGTTCTCTGGCCGCATCTTGGAATGCCGCTGTCACGTTGTCGTCCGGCTTGCTGATCGTGACCGTGATCTTCAGATCATCAACCGTAACGCCGGATTCCTCCGCCAATCGCGAGAGGTCGAGGAGTCCGACCGGCAGATAGAACGATCCCTGATCGGTTTCGATCTGCAGGACCGCATCCGCGCGATGCCCGGCTACGACATCCAGAATCTCGGTTGTCAGCTGCACCTGCACTTCATCCTGGCCGCTCTCCACGTACAGGGTGAATTGTGCCGCATCCTCTGCCGCTTCGCTGATCAGCTCGCTCAACGCATCCGGGTTCATCGTGACGATCCTCTTGCCATCGCCTGTCGTGACCTGTGCGGCTTTATCGATGCTGGTCGGTTGCCCGGATGAGCCGGTACCATCCTCCGAACCCGGCTGCGTCGTGCCGCCACCTGCGCCCGGTTGCGGCCCCGGACCGCTCGTGCCCCCGCCACCGGATGAAGTGCGCACATCCGCCTGGATGCTGCTCCACAAGCCCGCAGCGTCGTAGGCTCGAACGGCGAACGTGTATACGGTATTCGCACTCAGGCCGGTCACCCTGTAGCTCGTCGCCTGATGCTCCAGCTCCGCCAGCAATTCGGGTTCTGCGCTACCAGTCAGCCGGTAGACCTTGTACCCGGTCACGCCGAGGTTGTCATAGGCAGGCGTCCATTCCAGCGTCACGCTGTTCGTCGTGACATCTCTGACTGTCAACTTCGCCCCCGCCAGCCACATCGGAGCGCGGACGTCGGCAAGCTCAGAGCTGTCCGCACCGGCATTCGCCAGTACCTTGGCAGGCACATCTGACGTGTCATCGATCCGGGTGAACAGGACAGGCTTCCAATCCACCCTGCTCAGCTGCGGATAGGCCTGCGAGATGCTGACCGGAACACCGTTCAGCAACGTGCCCACATCCGTGAAGCTGGTGCCGTTGTTGATCTGGATCAACGCTTCAAGCGGAATGTCCGGATCCATCACGAAGTAGTTGTTCTCCGCGTACACCTGCGACTTGAATCCCACGCCGATCGCGTACAGGAACGGATCATCCGCGTGGTACGAACCTTCGTAGTAGTTGTTGTAGAGGTGCACCTGACCATATCGGACGCGCGGCAAACGCTGCCCGACATTCCTGTAATAGTTGTGGTGGAAGGTGACTCTCAGCTTGCCTTCATCGGCGGTGTACGAGTCACTTCCGCCAACAAGCGACACCTTGTCGTGGTTCTCGAACACGTTGTACGACACCGTCACCAGATCGGCGCCGTTCGTGATGTCCAGGAAACCGTCATACATCTGATACTTGCGCCCGAAATAGTATGGATAGCCTTGACGGCCTCCGTCGGTAAAGGTGTTGTGGTCGATCCAGACATTGGTCGCATTTTTGATCGAGATGGAGTCATACTCCGAGTTCCAGTTGCCGAACTCGCCGTCCGTCGGATCCCATTGCGGGAAGTAGTCGAACGTATTCTCGAAGCGGATGTTGCGCACGATGACGTTGCTGACGTTCTGGATGACGAGGTTGCCGCCGCGAATCGTCGCGCCTGTGCCAGGCAAGCCTACGATCGTCGTGTTGGAGCCAACCGGAATCTTGATCCGATCGCCCTGCTTCTTCTGCGACGCGGCCCGTGCCTCTTCCAGCGGTCCGCTCGGCAGGCGGTCCCAGCCCCAGACCTCCGGATCGTACGTTTTCAGATACTCATCGAAATTATACGCCGGATCCATGTAGTAATCGATGTTAACAGGATTGTTGTCATCATCGACATTCATATCGATGACGCCTTTGATATAGATGATCTTCGGCACGCTGTTGTTCGACCCGCCCAGTGCCGCGAGCAGCTGGCTGCGATTCTCGACGATATGCACCTGGGAAGGAGCCGCATTCGCGCCGCCGATGGTAACGTTGCCATAAGAGGCCCAGCCGTCATTCGGCGTCAGCACTTCGCGACCGATCGCCATCTCTGGTGAACCGGTGACATGGATCGTCAGTTCCGCCTCTGCCTGCTCAAACTCGAAGGTCAGTCTGAGCCGGCCATCAGGCTGCTTCGCCAGATATTGGCCTCTGATCGAATAGACGTTGCCGCGAACCTCATAGTCATCCAGCGAGAGCGTCTGATCCCCGTTCCTGATCGCCTTGAGCGCCTGGCCGTAGCCCTTGACGATCACATGGATATCCTGCGGATCGCTCGCGCTCTTGTCATATACGGCATAGGTGGTCACAACCTCCGGCATGTATTGGACCTTCGGCATGATCACCGGAGTGGCCGGATCCCAGCCGCCCAGGATCCTCGGGATCGTCAGGCTGGCTTCCTCACCAGTCAGGATGAGCGGAATCTCACGCATCGACGCGATGGCGCCAGGCCCGTAGCTGTTGTACTCCGAGAAGAAGGCCTCCTTGCAGCTGCCCGCGCACGACGAGACCCATCCACCCGGGATGAAGTTGTCCGAGTCAATGTTCGTGTTGATGAAGGTAACGCGCGCATAGTCCTTCCACGGGCGTCCAAGGTCATAATTGCCCTTGGCAGAGGCATCATCCACGATGTGCGAGTTGAAGAAGACATATCCGGGGTCGGTGAGATTGCGTTGTGCACCCGCCGTGATATGTCCGCCGCCGCCTTCATGGCTGACGAGGACGAGACGCACATTGTCCATGACCACTGCCGGAGCTTCGCCGAAGATGAAGTCGACGTCGCCCTGGATGATGCTGTTGTGGAAGTAGTGCATGCCGCCATTGTTGCGCAGCCCGTTGTACAGCGTATCCTGATGGCCGATCAGCCGCACGGACTCGAACGACGCCTGGTTGCTCTTGAGCGACAGAGCCACCGCCTGCGCCACTTTCGAACGAGGACCTGCGCTGTTCTCGATCGTCAGATTGGCCGCCGTGAAATAATCCGCATCCACTTCGACCGTCTGGCTCAGGAAGGTGTTGCCAACATGTCCAGGCTGTCCGACGGTGGACGGCGTTCCCGCATAATCGCCCCAGGTGATCTTGGTGACGTCCATGCCCGATCCAACCAGGCTGACATACGGCTTCGTGACCTTCAGCTTCTCCTCATAGACGCCTGGTGCGATGTGAATGATGACGCGCTCGGTGTTATTCGCCGGCACGGCATCAACAGCCGCCTGAATCGTGTCGAACACAGTGACATTGTCCGCCGTCAGCATCTTGTCGACCGTCAGGATCTTCGCGGGAAGCACCGCGATTTCATCCGACTCTCCGCCCTCGCCGGCTGCATTGACCGCCGCTACGACGTAATAGTAGGTGGTGCCATTGGTCACATCCGTATCGACGAATGCCGTTCCGTCCGCTGTGGCGATCGTTGAGTACGGACCGCCGCTGGTGGTGCTTCTCTTCACCCGGTATTGCTCCGCTCCGGGAGCAGCTTGCCATTCCAGGCTGACCCGTCCGCTGTCCGCCACTGCCCACAATCCGGTGACTCTGCCCGGAGCGTCAGCGGCTGCGTCATACGGCCTGGCCTTCAGCTGGTTGGACAACATGCTGGTCTGCGATCCGCTCACCGCCGTGACGACGTAATAATAGGTTTGACCGTCATCCACATTGGTGTCCACGTACTCCGTGCTCCCGACTGTGGCCAGCTCTGCATATGGACCGCCATTCGTCAAGCTGCGGCTGACGATATATTGCGTGGCTCGCGCAACCGACGTCCAGCTGAGATGGATGCTTCCGTCACCCGACTCGGCGCTGATCAGCACCGGCGCCTGCAGTGCCGCGGAAGCAGCAACCGCCGTGACGGCTGACGAGCCCATACCGCCGACATTGCCTGCCGTCAACCGGTAGTAATAGGTGACTCCGTTCCACAGCTTCTTGTCCAGGTAGGAAGTGCCCGTGATGCGATCCGAACCGTTCTGCTGGAGCGTGATATAGGGACCATGCTCCGAAGTCGACCTCTCCAGCTTGTAGAAGGTGGCGCCTGGCACCTCATCCCACTTCAGCAGCAGCTGGCTGTCCCTGATCTCTGCCCGGAAGTTCCGGATCGGGTCCGTTGGCGGCGGCACATCGTTCGGGAAAGCGGCCGACTCGTTGGAGAAGTCGCTCTCGCCTTTCTCGTTGACCGAGGTGACGACATAATAGTAATAACGGTTGTTCTCCAGGTTGCTCGTATCCGTATATTGGTTGTCCTCCACACCGGATGCGATCAACTGATATGGTCCGCCTGGCTGGTCGCTGCGGTATACGTTGTAGGTATCCGCATCGCTTGCCGCATTCCAGGTCAGAACCGCCCGACGATCCGCTCCTTCCGCCTTCAGATTCTGCGGCGTGGTCGAGCGATGCGCGTAGACGATCAGGTTGTCGATAAACAGGTCTCCCAGGGAAGTTCCCGCAGTCCGGCCCTGGACCCTGCTGATCTGGGTCAGCGGAGTTTGGAAATTCAGATTGCCCTGATATTGGCCGTTGATATACCAGTCCGCCGTATTCGCCTGCACATCCGCCACGAACTTGACCGTATACCAGGTGTTTGCTTCGATTGTAACCGGCGAGGCGTTCAGATGCAGATTGACCGCCGTCTTGTTGGACTCACCGTCCAGCAGCTCCAGCACGTACGAATCGCCCACCACCTTAGGCATCATGAAGTCCAGCTGAGCGGTGATGCCTCCGGTCACCGGGGCGAAATCCACCACGAAGCTGCCCCTGCGTCCCGCATCCGCCTTGTCATTCACCCAGAGCACGTTGGTATTGTTGCCGACGATCTCAGGCGCAATATTGTTCATATCTCCATCGGTGTACCATTTGGATTTGCGTGAATCGATATCCCGCGTGTTCACAACAGCCAGATTGTTGATCTCGGACTGTCCCAGAAGTGATGAATAGCCTTTAGGCATCTCGCCCAACGGATCGTCTTCATAGTTATCGCTGATGATGAAATCCCTTGGTTTGGCGGACACTTCTGCAGAGTACTCGCCTTCCTGGCCGTCCTTTACAACGCTGACGACATAGTGGTAGGTTTCATAGTTGGTTAATCCGTCATCCAGATAAACCGGTGACCCGCCAGGAATCTCCTCGGCGATCGTCGTGTACGGTCCGCCGGACACGGTGCTTCGCTTGACCTTGTAAACGACATCACCGGTTACCGCCTGCCAGGACAGATACACTTGCCGGTTCTTGGCGAATGCTGTCAGTCCGGTCGGCACGGGAATCACATCCGGATCCTCGCCTCCCGGGTCGCCTCCTCCCGGATCTTCTGGCGGCTGGGTCAGCTTGGACACCTCGGTCTCCAGCGAGCTGTCGTATTCATGGAACAGCGTCACCTGGCTGAACTTCGCCGTGGCGTTCAGGCCCACGGCCAGCCCGACCAGCAGCTCGGCGTTCTCGGTGATTGCCGGATCCTTGATCGACTTGCCGTTGATCTGGGTCCATTTGATCTTGTCGCCCTCCAACACGCCCAGATCAAAATAGACGTCCGAGCGATTCTCGCCAGTATTCCAGCGTTTGCGCACACGCATGTACTTAGGCGCATCGTTCCAGTCGTACCTCACATCCTGGTTGTCGATCCTGTACGGCGAGTTGCCAACGGACCCTTCGCTCGTCACTTCCTTGACCGTGATGTTCGGCTGATACTGGTTCGACGTCGCCTGCATGTACGAGAAGACGAACGGGCTTCCCTGAGCAAGCGAGCCCCGCACCAGGATGCCCGCGTGCGAGCCGTTGACATACTGGAAGTCCACCAGCTTCGCGATGATCGTGAAGTCACCGCTCACCGTCGTATAGACATACTGGAACTGCTCATTGGCCGCGGTCTGATTCCGAATGCCGTTCCCCGTCGCGGAGATCGTATAGGTAACTGTTGCCGGATCATAGCTGACCGAGCCGTTCGAGCCGTTGTACCCGATCGAAAGCCAGCCAGCAGGAAGCTCTGCGGCTCTTGCCTCCACAGCTCCGCCCGGCGGCATGTAAGCAAACACAAGAAGAAAACTCAGAAAAACCAACAACGCTTTTCTCATGCGATGATAGCCTCCTCTCCTCTTGATGGCCCCATGGAACGAACAGTCGAGCAATTCGTGATAATAAAGCGCTTACAACTTCGCGATTCGCCTTCCGTATTCCTCCCCCTTTCCGGCTCCTGTGCGCATAAAAAGCCACGCCTGACTGGACGCATGGGCAGCGCTGCCGTTCAGTGCAGCGCCAACGTTCAGTCAAGCATGGCTAGTATAGTCCCGATCCGGGCTATGCATCAATAATCATTCTTTGATAAACATAATCACAAATTAACGAACCTGTACGATCTGATCTAATGATTATCCGGGCTTCCTGATGAGCATATCGCCCTGCATGTCTTGTGCGCATCAGCTGTGGCATGTCGTTCCTGACGCCTAACCTGAGATTCAGGCATCCGGTTCCAAAAAAAGCTGCCAGGCACGCCGGCAACCACCGGCATGCTGACAGCCTGTCGCGTCGAATCACCCATCACGCGAATCCGCTTCTACACCTTCTGCAGCTGCAAGCCCAGCTCCGTGCTCAGCTCATCGACCACCGAGGCGATGCGCGCCTTCAGTTCCTCCTGCAGCTCGAAGACCTGGCCGGCGGAGGTTTCCGTGCGCAGGACCTGCTGATCGACCGCATAGACCGCATTGGTGAAGCGACGCGCGCCCAGCGCGGACAACACCGGCTTCAGTGAATAATCGATCGAGAGCAGATGCGCGATCGTGCCGCCGATGAAGATCGGCGTGATCGTCTTGCCAGCGAGCCCGCCCTGCGGCAGCAGATCCAGATAGGTTTTCAGCACGCCGGTATACGATGCTTTGTACACAGGGCTGGCGATGATCAGCGCGTCGGCCTGCTCCACCCGGGCATTGGCCTCGCGGACGGCGGGATCGTCGAACCTGCCGAAGATGAGCGCCTCAGCGGGCAGCGAGACGACGTCCAGCCGACTGATGCTGACATCCCTTGCTGCCAGCAGCCCGGTCGCATGGTCAAGCACGCCGTACAGGCGGGATTGGAGATTCGGACTGCCGGAGAGGATCAATACCTTCCTGGACATGTGGCCATCATTCCTTTCATCATCCTGTCGATTATCTGGATACCTGGTTCACCCATGTATCGTAGAACTGCGGCGCCCCCTTCGAGTCGAAGCGGATGCCGTGCACCCTTCGGTCGCTCGCCACCGTGTAAGGCAGTACATAGACCGGGATGGCATACACCTCATCATGCACGATGCGCTGCACCTGGCGATAGATCTCCGCCCGCTTCTCCAGATCCATCTCGACCGTCCCCTGGTCCAGCAGGTCCTGCAGGCGCTGATCCTGATACTTGTCATGAAAGCCGGTTCGCGGCAACAGGTATGGCCTTAGCACACCGTCCGGATCCGGACCATATTGCGAGCCGATCCACAGATCGAAGTCGCCGGTCTGGCTCTTGGCCTGATAATCCCCGACGGATGTCGTGCTGATGTTTAGTTCCACGCCAAGCGACTTCCATGCGTTCTGCACCATCGTCATGACATCCATTCGCTTCTCGCGATTCGCGTAGAAATCGATCATCTGCAAGGACAAGCGCTGGCCGTCCTTCACGCGGATGCCGTCGCTGCCCTTCTCCCAGCCGGCCGCCTCCAGCAGCTCCTCGGCTTTCGCCGGATCATGGACCCACAGTTCCTTCAGGCTGTCATCGTAGCCGAACAGTGACGGCGACAGCACGGAGTATGCCCGGTCGTACGTCCCGAGGTAGATCGTCTGCACGATCTGATCCCAATCCACCGCGAGGCGAAGCGCCTCCCGCAGCCGCTTATCCTGCAGCACGCCCTTCGTCGCGTTGAAGTGAATCGACGCGTTGTAGTTCAGCAGTTCGACCTCCTGAACCTGGTAGGCCTGCTCGATCTGAGCCAGATTCTGCGGCGGGATCGTGTCGATCACCTGGACGTCGCCGCTCTGCAGGGCGCTGACGCGGGTCGCCTCCTCGGTGATGATCTTCACCACGAGCTTGTCGAGGTAGGCCGGTCCCTGGTGGTCAGCATTCACAGGCCCCCAGGCGTAATTCGGGTTGCGTTCGAGCACATATTCATTGCCCAGCGTGTAGCTGGAGATATAGAAGGGGCCGCTGCCAACGGGGAAGACGGCGAACTCCTCGCCGCGCTCGGCCACGCCTGCCGGCGATACGATGCCGAGATTCTCGGTCGCCAGATAGCGCAAGAACGGAGCGAAAGGTTCGGCGAAGTGGAAGCGAACCGTGTATTCGTCCACCACCTCCGTCTCCTGCAGGGAACCGATGTAGTTCAGCGCCAGACCGGGGTTCGGCAACTCGCGGATGCGGTCGAAGTTGAATTTTACCGCCTCGGCATCCAGCTTCGTGCCATCCGTAAAGGTCACGTCGTCGCGCAGATAGAAGGTATAGGTCAGGCCATCATCGGATATCTCCCACCGCCTGGCCAGCCACGGCCCGTACTCATGGTTCGGCAATTCCACGACCAGGCTGTCGAACAGCGAGCGCTGGATGCGGGAGTTGCCCGGACTGGCGGAGCGATGGGGATCGAGCAAGTCGCTGACGATCGGCACCCCGATGCCTACGGTCAGCGTGCCGCCGTAACGATCCTCTTCCGCCACCTGATCGCTTCCTGAGACTAAGGTCTGGCCACCTCCTCCGCCCGAGCAACCGGACAGGATCAGCCAGGCGGCGAGCGTCAGCATCGCCGCTCGTACTATGGACTTCATCTCGTTGTTCCTCTCCTTCTAGGCCGAGTAGTTGGATGCGGCTGAATACCTGGCTCCGGAGGACGCATCCGATGCTGCCGCGCCCTTCGCGGCTGCGGCTTGCGCATAGCGCGAGGCGGGCTTCCTGAGGCCCAGATGGCCGCGCAGCGTGGTGTGCTCGTATTCGCGGCGGGCCACCCCGCGCTCCTGCAGGATCGGGATCACCTTCTCCGCGAAGTCCTCCAGCGCCGTCGGCACATTCTCCGGGCTGATGATGAAGCCGTCCGCCGCCCCGTATTCCACCCAGTGCTGGATCCTGTCCGCTACCTGCTCCGGCGTGCCGACGAACTCGCCGCGCGGCGCCGCATACTCGAGCGCCACCTGGCGGATAGTCAGATGGTGCTCCCTGGCCCGCCGCGTGATCCTCAACACCGCGCTCTGCATCGACTCGATGCCGATATCGCCGAGATCCGGGAACGGCGCGTCCAGATCATGCTTCGTAAAGTCGTAATAATCGAACGGACGGCCGAGCGCCGTCAGCGCATTGTCCAGCGAGATCAGGCTCAGCTTCTCCTGATACCGCGCCTCGGCTTCCTCCGGCGTATCGCCGATGATCGGACTGATGCCGGGCAGGATGAAGATCTCATCCGGTGAACGTCCGTACTTCGCCGCGCGCCTCTTCACATCGTCGTAATACTCCCTGGCCGCTTCGATGTTGTCCGCGCCGCAGAAGATCGCCTCCGCGTGTCTGGCGGCGAATTCCCTGCCGTCTTCGGACATGCCGGCCTGGAAGATGACCGGATGGCCTTGCGGCCCGCGCGCGATGTTGAGCGGTCCCTTCACGGAGAAAAACTCGCCGCGATGATTCAGGATGTGGAGCTTGTCGGGATCATAGAAGATGCCTCTTTCCTTGTCGCGAACGAACGCGTCGTCATCCCAGGAATCCCACAGTCCCCTGGTCACCTCGAGGAATTCATCCGCCAGCCTGTAGCGCACATCATGCGGATAATGGCGCTCCTGGCTGTAGTTGCTGGCTGTTCCCTCGAGGAAGGAGGTCACGACATTCCAGCCGGCCCGACCGCCGCTGATGTGATCCAGCGATTGCAGTTGTCTCGCGATCGTATACGGCTGGTTGTAGGCGACGGTGAACGTGCCGACGAGGCCGATGCGGGAGCTCACCGCCGCCAGCGCTCCGAGCAGCGACAATGGCTCGAAACGGTTCAGATAATGTGGGGTCGATTTGGGTGTGATATATACGCTGTCCGCGATAAAGACGAAATCCATTTTGGCCGCTTCCGCTGTTTTCAGCTGCTTCACATAGAAGGGGAAGTTCGTTCCGGCATCGGCAACCGCCTTCGGATGCTTCCAATTGTCCCAGCCCGTGCCTACGCCATGCAGCATCGCACCAAATACGATTCTTTTCTTGCTCATGGGTTTCCCTCCTTGGAATGATGTCATCCAGTCTCCTTCTCCCAAAAAACATGCATTTATCCAGGCATGCTGTCATCCCGCACCTTCCGCCGCCATCCCGCGGCTCTTCAGCTGCTCTGCTCCCAACGGATCGTGGCAGGCGACATATCGATCCTCGCCGATCTGCCTGAGCTGCGGCTGTTCCCTGCGGCATCGCTCGGATGCCAGCGGGCATCGCGTGTGATACCGGCAGCCGGATGGGGGGTTAATCGGCGACGGCAGCTCGATCTCCCGCGCCTCATGGGGCTGACGACGATCCGGATCGAGCGATGGACTGGCGTCGAGCAGCGCCCTGGTGTAAGGATGGGCCGGACGCCGGAACAGCTCGTCGGCCGGAGCCAGCTCCACCAGCTGCCCCAGATACATGACGCCGATCCGGTCGGATATGTAGCGCACCACGTCCAGCCCATGGGCGATGAACAGATACGTCAGGCCGAGCTGGCGCTGCAGCGACTTGAGCAGGTTGACGATCTGCGACTGCACCGAGATGTCCAGCGCCGACACCGCCTCATCCAGCAGGATGAACCTCGGCCGCAGGATGATCGCCCGCGCGATGCTGACGCGCTGCAATTGACCGCCGGACAGCTGAATCGGATACCTCGTCCGGATGTCCGGATTCAGGCCGACCATCTGCAGCGTCTCGCTCACCAGCCGCTCGCGATCCTGTTCCCTCAGCGACGTATGCACCAGCAGCGGCTCGGCGACGATCTCTTCCACCCGCCAGCGCGGATTCATCGATCCCGCCGGGTCCTGGAACACCACCTGCATCTTGCGCCTGATGTCCCTGCTCTCACTCGCCGACAACGAGCGCAGCGATCTTGCTTCGAACACGATCTCGCCGCCCGTTGGCTCCTCCAGCTGCATGATCAGTCGCCCCAGCGTCGTCTTGCCGCAGCCTGACTCACCCACCAGCCCCAGCGTCTCCCGCTCATGGATCTGCAGGGTGACGCCGTCCACCGCCTGCACCGCGCGCTTCTGGCGAGTGAACAGACGGCCGCGCAGAGGGAAGCTCTTGCTCAGCTGTCTCAGCTCGATCAGCGGCGCCTGTTGCGATCGGGCCGGCTGGTGCCGCGCCTTCACCTTCGGCTGCGCCTGCGGCGATGAGTCCTCTGAAGCCGCGGCTTCCTCAGCCTGCCTGGCCCGCCGATAGAGGGCGAACGCCTCCGCCGCGATGGCCGCATGCCAGCACGCGACCTGATGCTCGCGTCCAGCGCCTCCCGCGTGGACGACGGGCGGCTCCTCCGCCCGGCAGCGGTCGCTCGCATATTCGCACCGGGGATGGAAGCGGCAACCGCCCGGCAGGGCGGACAGCGGCGGGATCGTGCCGCGGATCGTGTACAGCTCGCCGCCCTGCCGCTGATAGCTCTCCACCGAACGGATGAGCCCTTGCGTGTAAGGGTGCTCGGGCTGCGTCAGCAGCTTCCTTGTCTCGCCCTGCTCCACGATCTTGCCGGCGTACATGACGGCGATCCGGTCGGCCAACTGCACCGCCACCCCTAAATCATGGGTGATCAGGAGCACCGACATGCCGAGCTGCCTGCTCAGTTCCCGGATCAGCTGCAGGATCTGCATCTGGATCGTCACATCCAGCGCGGTCGTCGGCTCATCGGCGATGAGCAGATCCGGCTCGCAGGACAGGGCGATCGCGATCATCACCCGTTGCAGCATGCCGCCGGACAGCTCGAACGGGTATTGCTTCAGCCTGAGCTCCGGCTCGGTGATGCCGACCTTCGTCAGCAGATCGAGCGCGATCCGCCTCGCCTCGCTCCTGCTCGTGCGCCTGTGCGCCATGATCGCATCGATGATCTGGCTGCCGATGGAAAACAGCGGGTCCAGCGCGTTCATCGGCTGCTGGAAGATCATGCCGATCCGCTTGCCCCTGAGCGCCTCGATCTCTTTCCTGGACACGTGAGCGAGATTGCGTCCGTCGAACAGCAGCTCTCCCTCGGAGATCACCGCCCGCTCATAATCGGTGAGCCGCATGATCGACAGCGAGGTGACGGTCTTGCCGCTGCCTGACTCGCCGACCAGACAGACGATCTCGCCGGCGCGGATCTCCAGGCTGACATCGTCGACCACGCGCAGCGGTCCATCCTTCGTCCGGAAATCGATCGACAGCCTGTCAAGCTTGAGCAATGGATGCATCTCTCCGCTCGCTCCTTTCCTCATCTTCCGCTCCATCCCGGCTCCAGGCGGTTGCGCAGCTCATCGCCCAGCCAGTTGATGGCGACGACGAGGAGCGTGATCCACAGGCCGGGGAACAGGCTGATCCACCAGGCGATCGAGATGTAGCTGCGGCCGAGCGACAGCAGGTATCCCCAGTCCGGTATCTCCCGCACAACGCCCAGCCCGAGGAAGCTCAGCGCCGTCGAGATGAGCACCGCCGTGCCAACGCCGATCGTCGCCATCACCGTCAGCTGCGGCAAGCAATTCGGAATGATATGGCGCCGGATGATCGCCGCATGCCCCGCTCCGATCGTCCTCGCCGCATCGATGAACAGCGAGCTGCGGATGGACAGCACCTGTCCCCGGACCAACCGGGCATAACCGGGGAAGGTGGACAGGCCGATGGCCAGCATCATGTTGGGCAGGCTGGGGCCCAGCGAGGCGGCGATGAGTATGGCGAACAGGATGCCGGGAATCGTCATCATCACATCCACCGCCCGCATCAGCAGCGAGTCCGTCCATCCGCCCAGATACCCGGCGATCAGGCCGATCAGCGTGCCGATGAGACCTCCGATCAGCACGGATCCGACGCCGATCAGGAGGGATTGCCTGCTGCCGTAGACAAGCAGCGAGTAGATATCCCGCCCGAACTGATCGGTGCCGAGCAGATGCGCGGCGCCTGGCGGCTGCAGGATCTCCATGCTCATCTCCGCAGGCGGATGCGTTGCCAGCCACTCCGGGAAGAGCGCCGTCAGCAGGATGAACAACAGGATGAGTAGCGAGGCGGCGAGCAGCCATTCCCGGCTGCCGATCCTGCGCCCGGTCCAGGCCCAGGAACGCCTGTCACCCTCGATCCGGAGCGGCTTCTCTATCGTTCTAGCAAACATAGGACCCATTCCCCTCCTTTCAACGACCCGCTGCACGCATCATCCTGCGGATGCGCGGGTCGATCATCATGTACGCGATATCCACGAGCAGGCTGATCGACACATAGAATACCGCGGTAAGCAGCACCGCGCCCTGGATCATCGGCATATCCTTGGCCCCTATCGCATCCACGATCACCTTGCCGATGCCCTGCCGGGCGAATACGGTCTCGGTCACCACGGAGCCTGCGAGCATCTCGCCGATCATCATCCCGGCCATCGTCACAGCGGGTATGATCGCGTTGCGCAGCATATGCCTGAAGATGATCCTGCCCTCGCCGATCCCTTTGGCCCGCAGCGTCCGCACGAACGGCTTGTGGACCACCTCCAGCATGCTGTTGCGGACGAGTCTGGCCAGCATCCCGGCGCCGGTGATGCCCAGCCCGACTGACGGCAGGATGAGGTGTCTGAGCCCGCCGTTTCCGATCGAAGGGAACCAGTTCAGATGAACGGAGAAGATCAGGATGAGCAGGAGGCCGATCCAGAAGTTCGGCGTGCAGATGCCGAACAGGCTGATGAAGCGGATGATCGAGTCGATCCAGCTGTCGCGACAGATCGCGGCCGTCACGCCGAGCAGGATGCCCAGCGTGATCGCGATAGCGCTGGCGAACAGCGTCAGCTCGATCGTCGCCGGCAGATTGGTGAGCAGCTTGTGCAGCACGGACTCCTGATTCACATAGGATCTGCCGAGATCGCCTTGCAGCACCTGCTTCAGGTAGCTCCAGAACTGCTCGGCGAGCGGTCGATCCAGTCCGAGATGCGCCCGAAGCTCGTCGGCCTTCTCCGTGGAGATCGTCTCTCCCAGCAGCATCTGGGCGATATCTCCGGGCAGCACCTGCACGATGAAGAAGACGAGCACCAGCGAGCCGAACAGCACAAGCAGCGACATCCCGAGCCTGCGGAGCACAAAATCCATCATGCTATCTTCCCTCCTTCCCCTGTCATCTGCCGGGTTCAGGCTTGCAGCAGGGCGCGGATCCGTTCGAAGCTTCCGTCCGTCACCGCCTCATACACGTCGCCCGCTCCGATCTCGGCCACAGGCACATGGCGAATGCCGTACTTCGCCTCCAGGACATCGCGCAGGACGTCCTTCCCTTCCACATCGATGCTGACATATGCAATTCCGTGTTCGGCCAGCTGCGTCTTCAGCGCCTGGCAGGCCTGACAGCCAGCCCGGTTCCACAGGATCAGTTTCTTGTCTGCCATATGTTCCTTACCTCCTCTCATATTGGAATAGCGGTTCCGGGACCGGCAGTCCCAGATGATCGCGCAGGGTGGAGCCTGTATAATCGTCCCGGAACAATCCGCGCGCCTGCAGGATCGGCACCACCTCTTCCACAAATTCCTCCAGCAGACCGGGATAATACGGAAACATCAGGTTGTATCCATCTGCGCCTCCATGCACAAACCAGTGTTCCAGCTGATCGGCTATCTCCTGCGGCGATCCGAAGATCATCCGATGTCCGCGCGACCCGGCGATCCGCTGGTACAGCTGACGGATCGTCAGCTTCTCTGTCCGCGCCATCGCGATGATCAGCTCGCGGCGGCTCTGGTTGCCATTGGTCGGCGGGATCACATCCGGCAGCGGCCCATCCAGGTCATGGCGGCTCAGATCGATCCCGCCCAGATAATCGCTGAGAAAGGCCAGCCCGATGTCCGGCGGGATCAGCTCCTGGATGCGCTGGTAACGCGCCTGCGCATCCTCGGCCGACTTGCCGAGGACCGGCGAGACGCCGGGCAGGATGTGGACATGGTCGGGACTCCGGCCTGCGGATCGAACCAGAGCTTTCACATTCGCATAGAAGCGTTGCGCTTGCTCCAGCGTCTGCTGGGCGGTGAAGATCACCTCCGCATGCTTCGCCGCAAAGGCCACGCCCTCAGGCGAGGAACCTGCCTGGATGAGGACCGGTTCGCCCTGCACGGAACGCGATGCGTTCAGCGGCCCGCGCACCCGGTAATACTCCCCCACATGCTCGATCGCATGAAGCTTGCCGGGATCAAAGTAGATGCCAGCTTCCTTGTCGCGCACGAGCGCATCGGGCTCCCAGCTGTTCCACAGCTTCCTGACGACCCGCACAAATTCGTCTGCGCGCCTGTAGCGCTCGCTGTGCTCCGGATGCCGGTCCAGCCCGAAATTGGCCGCTTCCTGCTCATAGTAGGAGGTGACGATGTTCCAACCGCTGCGGCCCTTGCTCAGATGATCGAGCGAAGCGAAGCGGCGGGCGACATGATACGGCTCGTTGTAGGTTGTGCTCACCGTCGCGATAAGTCCGATCCGCCTCGTCAGCATGGCCAGCGCGGCGACCAGAGTCGTCGGCTCGAAGCGCACCAGCTCGGACGGATGGCTGAGCGGAGTCAGCGAGAGCGCGTCGCTCACGAACAGCATATCCAGCTTGCCCGCCTCCGCCGCCTGCGCCGTCCGCCTGTAAAAATCGATATCCTCATAGGCATCGGCCGGGGCCTCCGGCACTCGCCAGGCGGCGATATGGTGGCCGGCGCCCATCAGAAACACGCCAAGCTTCATCTGTCCAGGCATCATTCATTGACCTCCCTTCGTTAAATCAAAGTTTGTTTATCGGATTAATTAAACTATAACCGCCCGTCAAGGTTCTGTAAAATTCAAAAAGATGAAGGACCCGTTTACGAATCTTGAAGTATGGAATCGATCAGGCGTCTAACCGCCAGTGCGGACGGCGAGTCCCTTGCCTGAGGCAGTCATCCTCATGCCCGGACGAGGCTCGGATCGCCTCGAGAAGATCCTGGAACGGCCTGCGCCGGCTCGGCGGTTGCCTCGGGCAGATCAGACAGATCTCAAGGTCGAGCCGCGGCTCCTCCAGCTGACGCAACACGCAACCCGGCGGCAGCGGCCAGGTCGAGATGAGCGGAACGGCGGCGATGCCATACCCGGCTGCCACGTAGTGCTTCACCGCGAGCATGTTGCTCACTTCCATGCGGTACTTGGGGATCAATCCCAGGCTCGCCATGGCGCGCTCCAGCGTCTTGCGGAAAGGGCAGATGGGCGAGGTGATCAACAGCTGCTCATGAAGCAGCATCGGCAGTGAGATCGTCTCCTCTCTGGCCAGAGGATGATCCTCCGGGATCAGCAGGGCCAGCTTCTCAACCAGCAGCTTCTCATAATGCAGCCCGCTCAGATCGTCAGGCAGCGTGCAGATCGCCGCATCCAGCTCTCCCTGCCTGATCAGGCTGCCAAGCGCCTGATTGCTGTGGATCTGCAAGCTGAGTTGCACTTCGGGATAACGGTCGATATAGGGCTTCAGAATGCCCGGCAAGCGATAGCTGGCGAACGGCTCCATCACCCCGAGCCGGATAAACCCCGCTTCGCCGCTGCGAATATGCTCGATTCCTTCCCTCAGCTGTTCCATCTCCTGGACCAGTTGCTCGGCATGCGCATAGAGATAATGTCCGGCCTCCGTCAGCTGGAAGCCTTGTCGGCCGCGCTGCATCAGGCAGATGCCCAGATCCTCCTCCAGCTTCTTGATCTGCATCGTGATGGTGGATTGGGCATAGGCCAATTCCTCGGCTGCCCTGTGAAAGCTTTGGTGCTTGACGACCGTGCAGAAGGTCTTCAAGGTTCGGATGTCCATTCGCGCAGCACCTCCTCTGTTCACGGATAGCTCCGTAATCCCGGCTCATCCATCAAAAAAGGGACCACGTATTCTTGGTTCAAGAATGCGCAGTCCCAGTTGACTGGTTGACTCCGGTTAACAGATTTTTAATAATTTTTCCAATGAGTTTACTCGGATTTTAACTCATTCTATCCCAACACAAGGGATCTGTCAATCCGCTTTCCTCCTTCCGCACACATGCTGAAGCCTGACGCCTCCGATGTAACGAACGAACTCCGGCGCCCAACGAGGGGGCCGGAGTTCGATTTCCGCATGCGAGTCTGGATCACAGCCGCGAACCGCGGATGTCAGGACGGTTTGTACAGGCCGTACGTCTTGATGACTTCCTGGATGAAGATGATTCCCTTGCCGGGCTCATCGATGTGGAATTGCTGGCGGATCGATTCGACGATCGCCTCGGTCTTGTCGCTCTCGGACAGGATCAGCACGATCTCCTTCTCCGGCACGATATCCATTGCAAATACCTTGCTCGTCTCATGGATGCCCGAGCCCCTGGCGTTGATGATCGTGGCTCCTCTGGAACCAGCCTTGCTGGCGGCGTCGACGACATCCTCCGCTTTGCCTCTATCTACAACGATATGAATCGCATGATACATGGGTCGTTCCCCTTCCGTACCTTCTACTGATTTTTCACTGCTATATCTGCGGGAGCCTATCACGCTGCTGATGGAGGTGGTGTAGGCGATCCCGTGATTGGGCTTATCGAATTTGAACTCGTGATCAAGCGCTTGTACGAGCCGATGGACAGCTTCCTTGCTGGAGATCATGCGGACGATTTCCTTCCGGACATCATACAGACCGAGGAGATCGAGGAAGCGGTTGTGGACGGTTCCCCTCCCCAGACAGATCGTCCCGCCGTTGATGCCGCATTGCTTGGCGATGTGGAGCACCTTGCTGCCCATGCCGAAGTTGACGATGATCGTCAAGAGCTCAATGTTCGCCAGCTCCGTATGCTGCTCTGTCATCTTCCTGGCTCACTCCTTCCTTCGCTGATTTTAATTTAAAGATAAACCCCATAATTTGCAAGGCTATAATTGGCGTCATCGCGACCATGGCGATGATGCCGAACCCGTCCACGAGCACATCGGCCCCATCGATCGCTTCCGCCGCTCCTTGCGCGAAGGCCAGGATGAAGGTTGCCGTCATCGGTCCGGAGGCCACGCCTCCCGCGTCGAAGGCGATGCCGACGAACAGCTTGGGCACGATGTACATGAGCCCGATCGAGATCACATATCCCGGCAGCAAATAATGCCACAGTTCAACCTCCGGCACGAGGATGCGGATGATCGACAACGCCACGGCCGCTCCCACGCCCAGCGACAGGGAGATGAGCACCGCCCGGCGGCTGACATAGCCGCTCGTCACGTCTTCGATCTGACGGGTGAGCACATACACGGCCGGTTCCGCGAGGATGACAACAAGACCAAGCACCAGCGCGACGAGAATGATATACGCCTTCTGATCCATGACGGCTAGCGTGTAGCCAACGATCGCGCCGGCATCCATGAAGCCGGCATTGACGCCCAGCAGGAACAGCACCAGCCCGATGAACGTCAGGATCACCCCCATGAGATTGCGATGGAAGATGCGTCGGGACAGCCTGAAGGTGATCCGGTTAAAGATGATATAGATGAGTACGATTGGCAACAGGGCGATCGTAATCTCGCCGGCGATGGTGGGCAGCTCCTGCAGGAAGGGCATGATCACCGAGTCGGAAGAAGCCGCATGGGTCTCCAGCTTGCCCGTAATCTTGTCCTGCCTGGTCACGATGCTCATGATCATCACCGAGATGATCGCCCCGGCGGAGACGATGGCCACGAGACCGAAGCTATCCTTCTCCGAAGCCTTGCTGTCCTTTTTCAACGAGGAGACGCCGAGCGCAAGCGCCAGCATGAACGGAACGGTCAATGCGCCGGTCGTGGCTCCGGAGGAATCGAAGGAGATGGCGAGAAACTCCGGCGATGTGAAAAGGGCGAGGCCGAAAATGATCAGATAGAGAATGGTGAGCAGCCTGTACAAGGGAAAGTTGTACACGATCCGCACGAGACCGGCTGCGAGCAGCACCGCGATGCCGATCGATACGACGACCACGATGCCGAACTTGGTGATGTTGCCCGAGGTGACCAGTTCGATCTGGCCCGCCAGGATGTGCAGGTCCGGCTCCGCGATGGAGATGAAGAATCCGAGGGCGATGCCCGCCACAACGACGATCCAGATCCTGTTGGACTTCGTGATGGCGGAACCCATGAGCTGTCCGATCGGTGTGATGCCAACATCGACGCCAAGCAGGAAGATGGACAGGCCGATGATGATAAAGACCGCTCCGATGAGGAATCGGAACAACACCGGTGGATCAAGCGGCGTGAGCGTAAAATGCAGGATCAGGACGAGCAGCGTAACGGGAAGTACGGCGTACAGAACCTCTTTCAACTTGTGTTGTAACACATGCAATTTTCATCATTCCCTTCGTTGTAGCCCTTCAAACCTATTTTATTGGAATCATCCGTTTCAAATCTACTATTTTTTTTAACAGTTTCCATTATTCTTTGAGTAATAGCAAAAAGCCGAGGAACCTTCCGTTCCCCAGCCATTTCTGCCTCCGATCACACATTCCTGCATGAATCCACCTGTGCGCAGATCATCCCATCCTCCGTGCGGCAGGATCGCCATTTCTGGCCGATTGAAGTCACCGGCCATATCCAGCCTGACTTGCACAACCGCTTGAATCCACCCTGACAACAAAAAAGAGAGACGGACGCTGAGGCAGCGATCCCTCTCTCCACCCATGCTTCTGTCGGTCATCCCCCTCACCGGCTCTGACGATGTACCAGCGCGCGGAGTGACGATACTAAGAAAGGAAGGTTCTTCGTTCCAGCCACAATCGTCCGTCGGATATCGAGAACTCGAACTGAATGACCCTGGCATCCTCCTTCCAGTCGATTCCCTTCAACAACAGTGTTGCAGCCTGTTCCGACCGCTCCGTGACGGCGACCTCGCTGGATGGCCAGGTGTCCACATCGAAGCTGGCCATGAACCAGTCGCCATCAGGGACATCATAGGTGCCTGTCTCCGGATCGTATCGGTAATAGCCAACGAGGATCAGCCGGACCTGCACCGGACCGAAAACCTGGGACAGGTGCGCTTCGATCGTCCGGATATCCTGTTCGGTTAATCCCGAAGATTGGCTTCGCAGAGTGTGCTCCTCAAACTGATGGATCTCGGTCAGCCAGGCCAGCTGCTCCTCTTCACTGGCATCCAGGATCAAGATCGACATATCGGGTGCCGCAACTTGCCCCAGGGCGGCCTGAAGATCATCCTGCACGACCGCCTCCTGTCCGCTGAAGCTGAATATCGACAAGAAGCTGGCCAGCATCAGGATGATCGAGGCAATCAGGTTCATCTCTCCATATCTCCCTTCCATGGACTACATAGACGAAACAACTCTGACTCTTACAATTATACCAGATTATGCATCCATGAACGATCCGATTCTATCTATTGACAAGAAAAAATTGTCACCCAGACCGTCCGGGTCGGTCGTTGCAGCAGGAGAAGCAATCAATTCTTCTCTCAGACGGACCGGAAATCAAGATAGGGCCTGTCCTGATAAGTCCTCATGGACTTGCCGATGGACAGGCCCCTTCCTGTCACAGCAACTTCACCGTCTGCCCGATGTCCGCGCTTTCCGTGATGGCGCTGATCACGGCCACGCCGTCCGCCCCATGCTGGCGGGCCAGATGGCTGTTCTCCGCCGTGATGCCGCCGATCGCGACGATCGGGAACGCCGGATGCGCCCTCCTCGCGGCGGCGAGAAACTCCAGGCTGGACTGGATCGCATCGGCCTTCGACTTCGTCTGGAAGATCGGCCCGATCCCGACATAATCGGCGCCGCCCTTCACCGCCTCATCCATCTCCTGCAGCGTATGAACGGACACGCCGATGATCTTGTCCGGGAACCTTCTGCGACATTCCGCAAGCGGCATATCCTCCTGCCCGACATGCACGCCATCCGCATCCAGCGCGAACGCCAGCTCCAGATCATCATTGACGATAAACGGCACGTTGTACTTGCGGCACAGCCGCTGGCAATCCTTCGCAAACTGCACGCAGGCTTCCCCCTGCAGCGTGCCATCGCCCTTCTCGCGCAGCTGGAACATCGTTACGCCCGCCTTCAGGGCCGCTTCCAGGATGTCCAGCGGGTCTCTGCCCTTGCAGTTGATGGTGCCCATGACGAAATATTTATCAAGATTGAATGACATGAACCTTGATCTCCTCTTCCATCTGGTTATAGGCAAAATGATTCGTCGGCCCCCGGCCATGCCCGATGTTCAGCGGATGCCGGATCGCCGCATCGACGAACCGCTTCGCCAGCAGGATCGCCTCATGCAGGCTCATGCCCCGAGCCAGACCGGCGGTCAGGGCGGCGGAGAACGTGCAGCCGGTGCCGTGGGTATGCGGCGTTTCGAAGCGATCCGTCTCCACATAGAAAGGCGGCTCATCCTGTTGATAGATCGCGTCAGTCGCCTTGTCGCTCTTCAGGTGCCCGCCCTTCATCACCACGCAGCGCACGCCTGTCGCCAGCAGGATGCGAGCCGCCCGCTCGATATCCTGCTCCGTGGCGATGGTGATGCCGGTGAGCACCTCCGCCTCCGGAATATTCGGCGTGCATACCGTGGAGATCGGCAGCAGAACCTCCTTGTACGCGGAGACGGCTTCATCCAGGAGCAGACGTTGTCCGCCCTTGGCGACCATCACCGGGTCAACGACGATCGGAATGTCCGTTCCATCGAGTTGCCTTGCCACTGTCCGGATGATGGAGGAATCAAACAGCATGCCCGTCTTGATCGCCTTCACCTCGAAATCATCCAGCACTGCTGTCAGCTGCGCTTCTACAAATCCGGCATCCACCGGGAAGATGTCATGCACCCCCTGCGTATTCTGGGCAGTCAGAGCGGTGATAACAGAGGTTCCGAACACCTTGAGCTCCTGGAACGTCTTCAGGTCCGCCTGGATGCCCGCCCCGCCGCCGCTGTCCGATCCGGCGATCGTGCAGGCGATCATGACGCCACCTCCGACAGGCGCTCCAGCTCATTCAGGAACTGCGCCTGATAGGTTCCGATCAGCGAGTATGCCTTCTCTGCCGCTTCCTTGTAGTCGGCCAGCAAGCCTTCAAGGCCGTTCAGAGGTTCGTTCGTGCTTGCCAGCACCGCTGCGCAGAGCGCGCTGAGCAGGCAGCCGGTGCCGGTGATCCGCGTGATCTTCTCGTTGCCGCCTTGCACCCGAATGACCGTCTCGCCATCGGTCAGGATGTCCGCTGCGCCGGTTACGATGACGAGGCTGTTGTAACGGGCAGCCACCTCTCTTGCGATCGGCTCGATGTCCGCATCCCCCGAGCCGCTGTCCACGCCTTTGGCATTCCAGTCGACCCCGGCGATGGCGGCCAGCTCGCCGGCATTGCAGCGGATGAGCGTCACCGCCCTGGTCTCCAGAAACTTGCGCACCGTCTCCAGGCGATACTTGCTTGCGCCAGCGCCAACCGGGTCGAGGACGACCGGGATGCCCTTGCGCTTGGCCGCGTCGATGGCAGCGCTCATGGCAGCAGCCGTGCGGGCGTGCAGGGTGCCGATATTGATCAGCAAGGCGTCGGAGATCTGCACGATCTCCTCGATCTCCTCGATCGCATCCGCCATGATCGGCGATGCGCCCACCGCCAGGAGTCCATTGGCGGAGAAGTTGGTCACCACGGTGTTCGTGATGCAATGCACCAAAGGGTGCCTGTTTCGAATCAGTCTCAAGCTCATGCGTATACCTCCCGTATCCAATCCTGATAAGTCCATGCCATCTCCCAGAACTGCCATTCATAATAGCAGCTCCGCCTGAAATATTCGCCCAGCGTTCGTTCGTCATTCCCGGGCATGCTTGCGAAACGGTCCATCATCGCCCTCTGCTTCGCGATCTTGTGCTCCAGTTCCTCCGAAGCATACAGATCAATCCATTGCTGATACAGTTCCACGCCAGGTCTGGTCCCGCGCAGAGCCGCGCCGATCTCCTGATACAGCCAGGGACATGGCAGGATTGCCGCGTATGCATCGGCCAGCGTACCGGTGAACAAGGCCCGGTACATATGGCTGACATAGTTGTACGCCGCAGGGGCCGGCTCGAAGCTTCGCCATTCCTCCTCGCTGATCTGCAGAGTCCGAAACGTCGTCCGGTGCAGGTCCAGCTCCGCATCATGGACGAACCGCGCCGCCTCCAGGAAATACTCGACATCCTCGGTCTCCGCGGCTTTCGCGGCGAGCATGGCGAGGATCTTCGTGTAATGCTTGAGGTAATAGGCGTCCTGCAGCATGTAGAATTTGAACTTCTCCAGCGGCAGCGTGCCATTCGCGATCCCCAGCACGAACGGGTGCCTCAGACTCGCCTTCCAGTAAAAGTCCGTTTCTCTCCTGGCCTGCTCACAAAAACTCATCGATCTCCTCCTTCTGCGAGGCGCACAAAGCAAAAAAGCATCTCTACCAGAGGTAGAGATGCCCGAATGCAGATACAAAGACAGATGTATTGTATGCATGCATTTGCTCCCTACGCCCGTGTTAACGGTATCAGGTTCAAAGGGTCAGGTTTTAACCTTCTCAACACTTTCGTGTCCCCCTGCAACTGCATCTATAAGTCTACTCGCATATCGGCCAAAAAGCAATCGCCCAACGAAACTTTTCCACACTTGCCTGATCGGAGTTCCCGGTTGAATCGCCCAGAGAGCCATCCAGTTCGCTGTCGCGGCATCGGAAACGTTGAGGGCGTCATGTCACTCATCGAATATGGAGCGGATCTTATCAGGGCGAGCGGCGTCGGATCGTCAATCCACCAGCTGCGTCATGACCTTCCCGATGCTGTCGTTGATCACCATATTCGCCTTGTGGTCATAGGGCGTCGCGCTCTTGTTGATCAGGACGAAGCGATCGCCCCGATAATAGCGCACCAGCCCCGCCGCGGGATGCACCGTCAACGATGTCCCGGCGACGATCAGCATGTCCGCATGGTGGATGTGGGAGATCGCGCTTTCGAGCACGTCCATATCCAGCCCTTCCTGATACAGCACCACATCCGGCTTCACCAGGCCGCCGCAGTCGACGCATCGCGGCACCGTCTCCGGCATCGACAGGATCTCCTCCAGCGAATGGAATCGATCGCACTTCAGGCAGTAGTTGCGATGCACCGAACCATGCAATTCCAGGACGTTGGTGCTGCCAGCCATCTGATGCAGACCGTCGATATTCTGCGTGACGATCGCGCTCAGCTTGCCTTGCTCCTCCAGCTTCACCAGCGCATGATGCACGGGATTCGGCTTGGCTTCCGTATGGATCAGATGCTTCTTGTAATAGGCATAGAAGTCATCCGTATGCATGTAGAAGAAATCGCGGCTCAGGATCACTTCCGGCGGATACTTCATCCCGGTGGAGGTGTTGTACAATCCGTCAGCCGAGCGAAAATCCGGTATGCCGCTCTCCGTCGATGTCCCCGCCCCTCCGAAGAAGACGATGCGATCGCTTGCCTGAACCATCGCTCTCAGCTTCGATATCTCCATGATCATTTCACTCCCGAAGGTTCGATGTCTCTATTATACCTTGCTGGAGATGAACTTGTCAGGAACCATCAGCCTTTGATCGAGCCGATCATCACACCCTTCTCGAAATATTTCTGCAAGAACGGGAACAACACGAGGATGGGCAGCGTGGACACGATGATCACGCCGTACTTGATCTGATCGGCATAGCGCTGCGCGTAACCGCCCGCGTCGCCGCCCGCTCCTGCACCCTGTTGAAATACCTGGTTGGACAGCAATATGTCCCTCAAGATGATCTGCAACGGCTGCAGGTCATTGTTGCGAATATAGATGAGCGCGGTGAAGAAATCATTCCAGTGACCAACCAGATAATACAGGCCGATCACCGAGATCATCGCTTTCGAGAGAGGCAATGCAACCGTCAGGAAATACTTGAAATGCGAACAGCCGTCGATCTGGGCGGCTTCGTACAACTCCGCAGGCAGCGACGTCTCGAAGAAAGTCCGCGCGATGATCAGATAATACACATTCACGCAGAACGGAAAGATGAATACCCAGATCGTATTGATGATCCCCAGGTCCTTCATGAGCAGATAGGTGGGGATCAGGCCGCCGTTGAAAAACATCGTGAACACGAAGGCGAACATGATGAACCGCCTTGCCCGGAATTCCCGCCTCGACAGCACATAAGCTGCCGGCAAGGTAAACAGCAGATTCACCAGCGTGCCGAATATCGTATAGAACAAGGTATTGCGGTAACCCGTCCAGATCCGGCTGTCCTGGAAGATCTCCGAATATCCGAAGAAGCTGATGCCACGCGGCACTAACAGCACCTTGCCGGTCGAGACGAGCGTCGAATCGCTGATCGACGCGATCACGATGAAATACAACGGGTATGCGATGATCAGAAATGTCAACAGACAGATGATAAACAGCAACGTGCGAAATACCCATTCTCCTCCGCTTGCCCGAATCCGCCTCACTATCGGCACCCTCCTACATATCCGCACTAATGGCAGATTGAATTAGTTATGATGGTCATCGTTCACCGGCTTGAACATGTGACAAAACCCCCGTCCCTCTGTCACACCTCTGCCACATCAGAACAGGCTCATGTTCGATGTCCGTCGTGCGATCAGATTCACCACGAAGAGGAAGAAGAAGTTGATCACGGTATTAAACAGTCCGATCGCCGAGGCATAGCTGAACTGGTTCGAGATGATCCCGATCTTGTACACATAAGTCGCGATGACTTCAGAGACGGGCAGGTTGAGCGAGTTCTGCATCAGGAAGATCTTCTCGAAGCCGGTCGCGAGGATTCCTCCCATGCTGAGAATAAACAGGATGATGATCGTCGGCACAAGCGCGGGCAGATCGATATGGCGAATCGTCTGCCATCGGCTGGCCCCATCGATGCGCGCCGCATCATACAATTGCGGGTCGACGGAGGACAGGGCTGCGAGATAGATGATGCTGTTCCATCCGACGTGTTGCCAGATATCCGACAGTACGTAAACAGGGATAAACCACTTCGTCGAGCCGAGCAGATTCACGCCTTCGATCCCCATCGATCTCAGGAGATACCCAACGATCCCGGTTTCCGGGGAGAGCAGAACGTTCAGCATCCCTACAAGCACGATGATCGAGATAAAATGCGGCATGAACACCGTCGTCTGCATGATCTGCTTCCAGCGCGCCACCCGTATCTGGTTTAGGATCAGCGCCAGGAGAATCGGCGCAGGGAACCCAACGACGATCGAGGTGAAGCTGATCATGAAGGTGTTGCGGATCAGATCGGTAAACATGTAGCTCTCGATGAATTGTTGAAAATAATACCACCCGCGCCATTCGCCGCCCGTCAGCCCTTTGCTGAAGTCGTAGTCGCGGAAGGCAAGCTGGATCCCGTACATGGGTATATAGTTAAAGATGAAGATGACTGCAATCGCGGGCAGGATCATAAGCCATAACTGATACTGGCGCCGCATTTCAGACAACCAAAGTCTGACCTTCATCGTTATCCTCCTTCTGTGCAGCCCTCTGTCCCTGCTTGCCGCAAGGCTCCGGACATGAGATTCCCGGCCGCACCTCTGTTGTCAGAAGTACGGCCGGTTGGCCGGCTTATTGATCAGCCAGGTATGCGTCAAAATACTCCTGCATGATCTCCAGATTCTTCATCAGTCCTGCCTTGTTCATTTCCGCCACATAGCTGTCCCATTCCGCCTCGACTCCGCCTTCGGTGACCCACTTGGCGAACATCGTCTCGGCCAGGTTCATCACATTCGTATTGTTCAAGCCAAGCGTATTGTTATCTGCCGTTGTATACTTGATGATCAGGCTGGGGAATACGTCCCGTTCCAGATCGACCTGATTCAGGACATCCGCCAGCGGTTCGGACTGTTCGAGCACTTCCTGCATATCGCTGCCCAGCTCCAGCTTGATCGTATCGGAAATGTAGAAGGCACCGTTATCCGCCCAGGACGATGTCCATTTCCATGTGCCCGGGTCCATATTGCTGTCCTGCGGAGGAAGCACGCTGTAACTGCCGTCTCCGTGGTCCTGGATATTGGGTCCGATCGAGCCGAAGAGCACCTGGATGCCGACGACCGGATCATACAGCTCGTTGATGAACCGCATCGCCGCTTCCTTGTGCTTCGTTTTGGCTGACATGACGACATGATTGACGCCGTAGTTCAACGAGTACGAATCATAGCTCCACGACAATGGGCCAGTGTAATCAGCAGACACCTTGAGCGGCGACATCGAGGTGTACTGGCTCGCGAGCTGCGGACCGAAGCGGTCGGAGGCGACCCATCCCCAGGTGAAGCCGACCTTCGCGACATCGCCTTCGCCGCGCGCCACTGCCTGATACTTCGTATAGTCGTGCGTGAACACCTCGGTGTTGATCAACCCCGCTTTATAGAGCTTGTGGAGAAACGCGACCATCGTCCTGTATCGTTCATCGATGAGGAAATTCTTCACTTGCCCGTCCTCGGCGAAATACCCCGAGCCGCTCGCATCCGACAAAGTGATGCCCATGCTGCCCAGCAGATGCGCGGCATTAAAGTACCCGCCGATGCCGCCTGGCCAGTCCATCGGGATCTCATCATTCGGATCACCGTTGCCGTTCGCGTCTTTCTCCTTGAAAGCGAGCAGCACCTCGTACAATTCATCCCAGTTCGTCGGCATCTTGAGCCCCAGATTATCCAGCCATACATGGTTGATATATTGCCGCGTTGCCGACTGCGGCCAGAAGCGCTGATACTTCGGGAGACCATAGATCTTGCCGTCCGGCTGGGTGGCGATCACCTTGGTCAGCGGTTTCTCCTCGAACATCTTCTGAACATTCGGCGCATGTTCCATCAGTTCACTCAGATCCTGGAACAATCCCTGGAACTGGGCAATATCCGCATCCGTAATGACGTTCGGCCCGACGAACAGATCCGGAACGTCACCGCTGGCGAGCATCGCGCCTTTCTTCTGCCCCCAGTCTGCCGTGATCTCCTGCCATTCAATGTCCACCCCTGCCCGTTCTTCAGCTGCCTGCAGCCATTCCATCTCGGCGAGCGGTTTGGTAAGCGGATGTTTGGTGATGATTGCGGTTAATTTCACCTTTCCCCCCTCGCCCTGTCCATTTTCATTTTTTTGACTGCAACCCGTCAGGATCGCTGCACCGATCAGCATGCAGCATACCAGCCATAGCATCGCTTTCTTACGCATCCGATTACCCCCAATTAATGGTATTATGTCGGAAGCAGTCCCGGGAGGCTTCCACCCCCAATCTAACGGGCGAGGTGAAGGCGAGTAAATGGACAGTTTTTGAGTGATGAGCATTTTTTGAAAGCGCTTTAATTCCGCGGGTTCCTGTTTGGCTGTGGGATGGAGCTTTGAAATATTGCAAACGTTCAAAAATCGTCAATCCGATCCGCGATTCGCTTCGCGAAACTGACCGGGTGTTGTGCCGACCATTTTCTTGAAGGTGCGGATGAAGCTCGAGGTATTCGTGTAACCGCTCTCCCTCGCCACCGTCTCGAGCGGGTCGTCCGTCGTTCTGAGCAATTGGATCGCTCTCTGCATACGGTACTTGTCCACATACTCCTTAAAGTTCTGGCCAAACGTTTTCTTGAAGTGGTAGCTGAAGTTCGACATCGTCATGCCGAAGTGATCGGCGATCATTTGCAACGAAAAGTCTGGATTGGTTCCCTTCTCCTCGATGTAGGCGATGATGCTCTCTGCGCTGGCCGCCCTGACTTCGGGGATCGTTCTCTGGATGAGCTCGCACAGCTTGTTGCAGCTGTCTTCCAGAATCGTCATCATCTGCTCCAGTGAATACCGGTTATCAATGGCTGCCGTCGCAAGCGCAAGCAGGTTCTGGTCATCGGACTGAAAACGCTGCAGACCGGCGATGATGACGCCGATCGTGTTCAGATAGATCGCCTTCACAGCATGCGGCGCAAGTCCCCCGCCGGCCATCGATTCGAGGATGCGCTTCACAATCGCACGGATCGCTTCGGCTTCCGATTTCAGGATAGCCAGCTCCAGCGATTGCAGAAGATCGCCGTTATAGCTGAAAGAACTCATCCTGGTTGCGGACATCTCGTCGAACTTCAGGATTCCCGGCTCGCTGTGCATCCGCAGATGTTCAGCAGCGCGCAGCGCTTGCAGATACGAATGATGATAAGCTTCTGGCGCATGCGCCGGTTGCGGACTGCCGATGCCGATCATCGACTGCACGTTCAGTTGCTCGGCCAGCATCGAACGGATATTCCTCAGGATCATCTCAGGCTGCACGTCATCCGTATGGGAACACACAAAGAGCAATTCATGCAGATACACGCTCTTGAAGAAATAACCGTTCATCTGTCGAGGCAGCTTATGTTCCTGTTCTCTCAACCATTCTGTTATGCTGCTCAAATCCGCGTCACCGGTGCGGCAGTGGATGACCGCGACGGAGGCGAGAGGATAAGTGAATTGAATCCCGTACGCGGCTGCTTCCTGGGTGAACAGCTTCCAGTCCGCATAATGTCCGCTGACCATCTGATAGAGAAGGTTGTCACGCACGACAGGCATCGACCGCTTCACCCGTTCATCCAGCGTGCTGTTGGCGGCAGACAGATGGTCCAGCGCGTAACGGATCGTTTCGATCTCATTCATCTTGTCAGGTTTGTTTATATCAAATACATCCAGTGCGTTCTGGACAAGCCGCTTGATCGGATGAACGTTGTTGCGGATCGAGATGTAGATGATAACCAGCTCGATGATCAGGACGCTGATGAGCAACAAAAGCGTATTGCGTTGCAAGGTGCGTATATCATGCAGAGTATCCTCCAGCGGGATGACGCTGACATACCGCCAGCCGTTCTTGTCCGAGACGATCTGTGAGAGGATCATTCTCTCGCCATCCGTCTCTACGATCTTTGAGCCATGCGAATCGTTCGCCAGATGCCTCTGTGCAGCCTGGCTGGATAAGGTCGGAGCGCGGTAGGCCTCATGTTCGGATGCAAACAGCAGTTGCCCGTTTTGATCATAGATGTAAAAAAGCCCCGTATAGGCTTCGGACACCGAACGGATGAGCCTGGCGATGGTTTGCTCCTCGACCATGATGAGCAACGCCCCCGGGCTGTTCTCTCCACCCAGCGGCAGAGGCAGCGCGAAGGTTAACATGCGCAGACGATTGTTGCCCGGCACGATGACATCCTCGACTGGACGTACCCTCGGTTCCGTCAGTGCATTCAGTTCGGCCACCATCGCTTCCACCGGCCAGTCCTCGTATACGTATCCCACATAGCCGACGCCTTTCTTCCTGAAATCCTCGATATGATACACGCTTCCCGTCTTCGCGAAGAAATAGCCGACGCTCTTCACATACAGCATGGTGTTGTAGATGAACGCGTCCGTCGCATTGTATTTGCGCATTTCATTGGCCACGATGATGCGTTGGTAATCGCTCTCGTCAGTCATGTACAACTTGATCTCGCGGTTGGCGATCAATTCCGCCGGCAGGTCATAGACATAGCTGGTGAAGATGTCCATCGAATTCATGAATTGGCCGATGATATGGTCATTCCAGTCCATTACCTTCTCTTCGACCAGTTTCGTGGAGTACGAATAGTAGTATCCGAGGAAGATCACAATCGGAAAGAATAGCACCAGGAGATAAGAGATCAAGAATTTGGACAACAGATTGACGCGCGTATTTTTCATTCGACCCACCTTTTCTCTGCCAGTTACCATCTATTATATATGTATGGTTTGATTCATAGATATATTAATTTGATTGGATTTACATTACGGGCAGAAAGCAGCAATCAGTTGGATCCATCCGATTCACGCGCTGGTCCGCAGTTCGGTCCGTCTTACGGACATGGTTGACATGATCAGGCTCTTGAGCCTGATGATATTCTCACGGACATCAGAGCTGCGATTGGCGAATTTTTCTGACGACATGTGTGAATGTGCTGCAGATCAGGTCATCTTTTCCGTTAGAAAGCGAAGTCGTTCGGATACGCTCGAATCGCGTCGCTGATGGCCGTTGCTTGGACAACCAGAGGAATTGGCCGTTTCAAACACAGTCTACACGCCCAGAACAAAAACGCCCCCTCCAACCGGAGAGAGCAATCATTGAAAACGGGGGTTTTGTCACACAACGTGTGACAAAACCCCCGTCCCTCTGTCACGAATAGTTCACCTTCACGCCATCCTTGTCGACGACCTTGCGGAATTCCTCGAGCAGGTGCGTGGTGATCGGGCCGGCCTTGCCTTCGCCGATGACGCGCGAGTCGACTTCGCGAACCGCGATGCATTCGGCAGCGGTGCCCGTCAGGAACACCTCGTCGGCGATGTACACCTCATGCAGCGAGAACGGCTCTTCCTTCACCGTATAGCCCTCGCGGCGGGCGATGTCGATGATCGCGTTGCGCGTGATGCCCTCGAGCGCGCCGAGATAAGTCGGAGGTGTGTAGATGATGCCATTCTTGATGATGAAGATGTTGTCTCCTGTGCATTCGACCACATAGCCCTGGCTGTTCAGCATGAGCGCTTCGCCCGCGCCGACCAGGTTGGACTGAATCTTCGCCAGGATATTGTTCAGGTAGTTGAGAGACTTCACCCTCGGATTCAGCGCATCCGGCAGGTTGCGGCGCGTCGACACGCTGACGATCGTCAGGCCGTTCCTGTACGCTTCCTCCGGGTACAGGGCGAGCTGTTCGACGATGATGACGACGTTCGCCTTCGGGCAGCGTCTCGGATCGAGGCCGAGATTGCCAGGACCGCGGGATACGACGAGACGGATATAGCCGTCGCGCAGACCGTTCCTGCGGATCGTCTCCACCAGCGCCTCCTGCATCTCCTCATAAGTGAGGGGGATCTCCAGCGTGATCGATTTCGCGGAATCATAGAGCCTGTCCAGATGCTCCTTGCACTTGAAGATGTTGCCGTTGTAGATGCGGATGCCCTCAAATATGCCATCCCCGTACAGGAACCCGTGGTCATAGACGGAGACCACCGCATTCTCCTTGGTAACAAATTCGCCGTTCAGATAGATCCATTGCTGCGACATCGATACCTACACCTCCGAATGGAATGTTTCATATGAGTAGCTTGGGTATGAGCCCAATATACGAACCTGACAGCCGATCGCCTCAATCTCCGCGACCGCCGCAGGGATCAGTACCGAATCCAGTGAACCTTCTATGTCGATCAGGAAATAGTAGCTTCCCAGCTTCTTCCGCGTCGGACGCGATTCGATCCGCGTCAGGTTGATGCGGCGCCAGGCGAATGCCGACAGCACCTGATGCAGCGCTCCCGGATAATCCTCCGGCAGCGTGATCTGGAAGCTCGTCTTGTAGCTCGTGGTCGGCTTGACCTCGATCTTCTCCCGCCCGATCAGGAGGAATCTGGTGAAATTGTTGGCATGATCCTGGATATCCTTCGCGAGCACATCCAGCCCGTATCTGCGCGCCGCCAGCTCGGTCCCGATGGCGGCGAATCCCGGCTTGCCGAGGCTCTTCACGAGCCGCACTCCCTCGGCGGTACTGCTGACGCTCTCCAGCTCCACATGCGGGAGCTTCGTCTTCAGATACTGACTGCACTGGGCGATCGCCACATGATGGCTCATCACCTTGCGGATCGCAGACAGATCCGGTTCCCCGTCCGGCTTCCTCACGGCATAGCCGATCAGATTCTGCCGCGGCGGGTATACCCACTCCGCCTGGATCGGCAGATCCACCTCGTGTATCAGCCAATCCATATGCAGGTTCACGGAGCCTTCTATCGTATTCTCGATCGGGATCACGCTGTAATCGGTCCGCCCTTCAACGGTGGCCGAGAACACATCCGAGATGACCCGATACGGGATCAATTCCACATCCAGTCCGGACAGGAAATATTGTGCCGACTCCTCCGACACCGTACCTTCCGGTCCCAATATCGCCACGCGTATCATGCCTGCAGTTCTCCTTTGAGCTTCTCGATAAATGTACAACTTTTGTCATCGGGTGTCAATATTGCCACGCCTCGGCCTTCAGGCTTGAGCCACATCGTCCTGGCGGGGATACCGGAAGCTCGCAAAGTGTCGATCATGAATGCCTCAAGATCGTCATTCCGTCCGCTCCGCGCATCCACCAGCGCCAGCAGCGTCGGTCCGGCGCCGCTGAGCGCCACGCCGAGCGCGCCACGCTCCGTCGCATGCTCCAGGATATGCGTCATGCCCGGCACAAGCGAAGCCCGATAGGGCTGATGCAGGCGATCGCGCATCGCCTCGCGGATGAGGTCGAGGCGGCCTGTGGCGAGTGCCGCTACAAGCACCGAAGAGTGGCTGAGATTATAGACCGCGTCCTGCAGCGAAACTTCCCCCGGCAACACGGCACGCGCATGCTTCGTCGACAGCTCGTACTCCGGTATGACGACGAGCACCTCGAGATGCTCAGGAGGCTCGAGCCGCACATGGGACGCCCGTTTCCCGTCCCACATCGCGGCGACGATGCCGCCGAACAGCGAGGCGCCCACATTGTCCGGGTGGTTCTCGATCTGCGTGGCGATCTGGAACAGCTCGTCATTCGACAGCCTGTGGCCGATCAGCGCGTTCGCAGCGGCCAGCGCGGCGACGATCGCCGATGCGCTGCTGCCCAGGCCGCGGGTCAGCGGGATGTCGCTGTACATCGAGATGCTGAGCTCGCGCTCGGGCAACCCCGCGCGGGCGAACACCTGCTGCGCGACCTGGTAGATCAGGTTCGACTTGTCCTCAGGCAGTCCCTGCACATTGTCGCCGATCAGGCGTATCGTCGTGAGGTCCGCGTATTCCATCTCCAGCCAGGCGTACAGATTCAGCGCCATGCCCAGGCAGTCGAAGCCCGGGCCCAGGTTGGCCGTGCTTGCCGGCACTCTGACGCAAACCTTGCTGTTCATTTACCTGCCACCTTCTAACTTGCGGATGGCCTCCATGACAGCTTCTTCCGTATCCGGCACCACAACCGGATCCCCATCGACCACCTTGATCGCGTTGTTCGGATCCTTCAGACCGTTGCCTGTGAGCACGCATACCACCGTCTCGCCGCCCTGGAAATAGCCCTCGCGATGCAGCTTCATCACTCCGGCGATCGATGCTGCCGACGCCGGCTCGGCGAACACGCCTTCCTTGGCCGCGATCTGCCGATACGCGTCGAGGATCTGCTCATCCGTCACATAGTTGATCTGTCCCTGCGATTCCTTGGCCGCATGGACCGCGCCCTGCCACGAAGCCGGATTGCCGATGCGGATGGCGGTCGCCACCGTCTCCGGATTCAGGATCGGCTCGCCCTTGACGATCGCCATCGCGCCTTCCGCCTCGAAGCCGATCATCTTCGGCAGCTTGCCGGACTTGCCAAGCGCATGATATTCCTTGAAGCCTTTCCAATACGCCGTGATGTTGCCGGCGTTTCCGACGGGGATCGCCAGATAGTCCGGCGCCTGGCCGAGCTGATCGCACACCTCGAAGGCGGCGGTCTTCTGTCCCTCGATGCGGTACGGATTCACCGAATTCACCAACGTGATCGGATGCTTCGCCGTAATCTCGCGCACGATCTCCAGCGCGCGGTCGAAATTGCCCTCGATGGCGATGACCTTCGCGCCGTAGATGATCGCCTGGGCCAGCTTGCCGAGGGCGATGTTGTTGTTCGGGATCAGCACGATGCAGTTCAGGCCGGCGCGGGCCGCGTATGCGGCTGCTGCCGCGGATGTGTTGCCGGTGGAGGCGCACATGATCGTCGTGCTTCCTTCCTCCATCGCCTTCGCGACGGCCATGACCATCCCTCTGTCCTTGAACGAGCCCGTCGGATTCAAGCCCTCATACTTGAAGTAAATGTTCAGGTTCAGTTCCTTCGACAGCTTCTCCGCGCGGATGAGCGGCGTGTTGCCCTCATTCAGCGTGATCAGCGGCGTCTTGTCTGTGATTGGCAGGTATTCCCGATACGTTTGCAAAAGTCCTGGATATCTCATCCTACAGCTGCTCCTTTGTCACATCTATTTATATATCATGGCTATCCGATCTGCATCCGAATGTCCGGAGCGCTGCACGGCCGGCAAGCGCCTGCGCCCTGCGAGCCCCGGCATCAGCGTCGCGACTATTCTTCCACCCGATACACGCTGCGCACGGCCTTCACCGCATCGATCCCGGCGAAGCGTTCGAGCACGCGGTTCATGCCGGACTTGCTGGCGTCGTGCGTGATGATGATGATCTCGGTCTCCCCGTGACTTAAGCTGTTCGGCGTCTGAATGACCGATTCGAGGCTGATCTCCTGCTCCGCGAAGATCTGCGTGATCTGGGCGAGCACCCCGGCCCGATCCGCCACCTGCAGGCGCATGAAATATTTGCTGATGATCTGATCATCGCTCTTCAGCTTCTTCTCGTTCATGATCAGGCTGTTGCGATTGCCGTTGATGCCGAGCATCAGGTTGCGCGAGACGGCAACCAGGTCGGCGACAACCGAGGTCGCGGTCGGCATATCGCCCGCGCCGGGTCCGTAGAACATCGTCTCCCCGACCGCCTGCCCGTATACGTACACCGCGTTAAACACGCCGTTGACCGACGCGAGCGGATGCGTATCCTTAATCAGCGTCGGCTGCACGCTGATGCTGATCATGTCATCCTGGCGCTCGGCGATGCCGAGCAGCTTGATCGTATGGCCGATGCGCTTCGCGCAGTCGATGTCCTCGCTGGACACGCCGGTGATCCCCTTCACATCCAGATCGCTCATCGACAGATGAACGTGGAAGCCGAGCGAACCGAGGATGATCATCTTGTACGCCGCATCATAGCCCTCCACGTCGGAGGTCGGATCCGCCTCCGCGTAGCCGAGCCGCTGCGCTTCCGCCAGCACCGTCTCATAGGATGCGCCTTCCTGCGTCATCTTCGTCAGGATGTAGTTCGTCGTCCCGTTGACGATGCCCATGATCTTCGTGATGCGATCGCTGGAGAAGCCCTCCACCAGCGTGCGCAGGATCGGGATGCCGCCGGCGACGCTCGCCTCATACATGACGTCGCAGCGCTTCTCCGCCGCCTTGGCCAGGATCTTAGGCCCATGCTGCGCGATCAGATCCTTGTTCGCCGTGACGATGTGCTTGCCTAGCTCCAGCGCCGCGAGCATATACTCCAGCGTCTGCTCGACCCCGCCCATCACCTCGACGACCACATCGATGTCCGGATCGTTGATCACTTCCCAGGGGTCATCCGTCAGCATCGACGGATCCACGGTCACTCTCCTCGCCTTGTTCAGGTTCCTGACGGCGATCTTGCTGATCTTGACCGGAGCGCCGATCTGCCGCACCAGATCCTCCTGGTGGCCTTCGACGATGCGCACGACGCCCGATCCTACCGTGCCAAGTCCGAGCATGCCGATATTCACTGGTTTCATAATGGTTTCCTCCCTGATATTCTTAACCTCTTCCGATGATGCCGGTGCGCGTCACACCTTCTGTTCTTCTCAGGACCTCCATCAGCTCGCCGAGCAGATGATCCTGCATCGCCGATGTCTCGAGCGTGATGACCACGTTCGCGATGCCCTGCAGCGGGATCGTCTGGTTGATCGCCAGCACATTGCCCTCATGTCCGGCGATGATCGCCAGAACCTTGGACAGCACGCCGGCCCGATGCTGCAGATCCAGCGAGATGATGACGATGCGATCGCGTTCCAGGCGTGTCAGGTCATGGATGCCATCCTTGTATTTGTAGAAGGCGCTGCGGCTCAAGCCCACATGCTCCACCGCCTCGTTCACCGTCTTGATCTCACCGCTGGCGAGCAGACGCTTGGCCTCCAATGTCTTCAGCAGCGCATCTGGAAGTATATCACTGCGAACCAGATAGTAACGTTCAGTCTTGTCACTCGTCACAGGATCCACCATCTTACATCCACCGCCCTGCGTAGACTGTTTCCATCCTCAGAATATATAGTCCACTGAAGAAAGACGTTTGTTCTCGTACTGTGGACATTATACCGGAATCCCTCCAACTAAGCAATAGGCAACGTGCGGAGAATATGAATAAAGGAAAAAGAGACTGACCAGCAAGGTCAGGGAAACTTGACCTGCTGGCAGCCTCCTGTATACGCCAGGCCAATGCATGACACGTTCATCCCCATCCATTCGGGACGGGCGGTCTCAACCATCGCTTGCTTCCGCCAGCCGCTTCGCCGAGCGCGCACGGAGATAGCCCATCAGTTCGCGATACCAGGAGTAGAACAGGATCGCGAGCGAAGCCGCATTCACGGCGATGAACAGGATGCCGTCCCAGAAGAAGAAATCCGTGACCGGATAGCTGAGATAGTCTGTGGCATGATCCAGAAAATGCATGAACTGCGGATAGGCGCGCCATACGAAGAACCAGGCGACCAGCCCGATGCCGGCGCAATAGACGCATACGAAAAACTTCACGAAACCAGGCTCCTGCTCCCTCGGCCTCCTCATGATCATATCCCTCAACCACCTGGTCGCTCTCTCCTGCAGGTTCAGATGCCCGGACAAGGTCTCGACGACATAATACATGTCGGTCTTCATGAAGACGCAGATCTGGAATACCAGCATGATCACCAGATAGAAGGTGGCAAGCTCCAGCGTCTCATACAGCACATCGTTCATCTCCGGGAACAGGATGCGCAGGGCGATGCTTAACGCCAGCATGACGGAGTCGTTCATCATGCCTGCCAGATAGGGGATGATGCGCTGGCGCGGCTCCAGCTTCCAGATATCGGTCATCTGCGTCTCCAGCACGAGGAAGTAGTAGCGATGGCCGAAATCATAGGTGGAGGGAACCCGATAGGCTCTCGCCGCCAGGAAGTGGCTGAACTCATGAAAGGCCAGCAGCAGCAGGGACAGCCCGGCCCAGATGATCACGTTCAGGGTCATGGTGTCCAGGATGTGCATGCTGTGGAATTCCGGGCCATACTGAGGCCTCGTCAGCATCATCCAGATGCTGTAGATCAACGCTGCCGGATAGATCAGGATGAACGGCGTGCGGAACAGGAAACATCCGATCCGGTGGAAGATCGGAAACTCCCGCCGCTCCGCCTGCGCCTGCTCTTCCTCTTCCTCCTCTTCGGCTTCAGGCAGCAAGGCCAGACCATCGAGCTCGGCGACGAGGCCCAGTTCCACCAGGTCCGAGACGAACTGGAGCATATCGATCTCCTCATCCGGATATCGCCGCTTGAGCTCCTCTTCAATATCGCCGGGCTTGCCGCCTGCCTGCAAGGCTTCGATCGCATCTGCGCTGGCCGGCGACATCTCGTAATATTCCTTCATCCGGACATCTTCGACGATGATGTTCTTCTTCTGGCGATGAATGACCAATGGAGTGAGCACAACATGGCTGTCCTTGCGAATATCCAAGAGACTCCCCCCGTTTCATGGTAATCTTACGACGGGCTTATGCAAGGCAAAAGGGCTGCCAATGCAGCCCTTCTGCCTCTCGCCGATGGATCAACCGCATGCGTTGAACAGTGCGCAGCAAGTTTGACCATGGCAGCACCACCAACAGGTCAGCTTAACCTTTTGAAGTTTACGGATCTTCATCAATTCACCCCCTTCAAAAGATTAGGACTAGGCACCATACAAGCGGTAATATTCTTCCTCGTGGGTATCGTGGTAGTCGTTCAGGATGGAGAGCCACGTTGGGAATACGTTTTTGAAATAGGGGATCAGACCCGGGTCAAACTGCGTCCCCGCTCCCTTGATGATGCGCGCATACGCTTCATCGGGAGTCAGCGCTGCGCGATAGGCGCGGTGCGAAGTCATCGCGTCAAAGGCATCCGCGATCGACGCGATTCGGGTGAGCAAGGGGATCTCCTCGCCCTTCAGTCCGTCGGGATAGCCTGTCCCATCCCAACGCTCATGATGACTGCGAACGATGTCGATGCAGGGCTGGAGGCTCTCGATATCCTTGATCGCATTGACGCCGAAGATGGTGTGCATCTTGACAACCTCGAATTCATCATCAGTCAGCCTGTCCGGCTTGGTCAATATATCGTCGGATACCTGCAGCTTCCCGATGTCGTGGATCAGACAGGAATAATAGAGCGTGTCCAACTCCTGCTCCGTGAACCTGCCCAACTTGCGGGCCAGTGCGACGGAATACTTGGCCACCCGCTCGCTGTGCCCCTTCGTATGCGGATCCTTCAGTTCCAGCATGGCGATGATGCCCTTGACCATGCTGCTGAAGTGCTCGTTGTACACGATGTTGATCGACTTCACATAAGCGAGGAAACGACGCAGGATGATGTAGCCGAGGATGCAGATGACCCCGCTCAGCATGACAGGTATCACGATCAGATCAAAGTACTGTGGATAGGCGAGGACGATGATCAGGTACTTCACGAACAGGATGCCCGATACAAACCAGAAAAACGTCTGATTGACGAAAATGGCTGAGAAAATGACCATCACGACTTCGCTGATATTCCCGCTGTCGTAATAGTTGCTGATGGTCAAGGTGAGCAGCTCCGCGATCAGCGACGTCAACACGAAGATGGTGGTGAATGCATATTTGATCTGCGGCAGGAACGAAGTTCGAACCAGGACCAGCGCGACCGGTAACAGAATGAGCAAGATGACATACGGCGCTGAGAGCAGAAGAAACTTGACCAGGATGAAATTCTTCAGAACATGGTAGGACAAGAAATAATAGTAATAGAGATGATAGATCAATCCTACTGCGTAAACCAGGCCATAAAACAGCAGAGTCGAACGCTTCTCTTCCAGCAACAGGGCTTTATCCAGGAAACTTCTACTCTTCATGAACCTCGTCCTTTCACCAGATAGGCCAGATACTGCGATGGAATGACGATATTTTCCGTATCTTCCATCCTGATACATGTATTGTACCTTATCATCCAGCAAACATCTATATTTGGCAGGTCTTTCAGCGAGTCGATGATTCCCCGCGGATCAGCCGCAGGAACAACGAAGCTTGCTGTGAACCAAGGACGATGGAACATGAAGATGCCCCGGTCGGGACAATGAACAGTGCCATGATTTCACGTAATTATCATTTCACTACTATCATACCTTATTTTGTTATATATTTCCACACATTTTTTTCCGTTTTTAGTCTTGTTCGACAAACTCAAACTCGTAATCTCCGATTCTCACGATGCTTCCGTCCTCTGCCCCCATCTTGCGCAGCTCCTTGTCCACGCCCATCTTGCGCAGGATGCGGCCGAATCTGAGCTGGCTCTCGTAGCTGTTGAAATTGGTGCGCCTGATAAACTTCTCGATGCCGGGACTCTCGACGACGAACAGATCGTTCTCGCGACGGATCCGGAAGCTGTTGTCATCCTGCTTCTCGAACCTGTATATCTTGCGTTCGGCAGCCTGGGTCACCTCTTCCGCCGCAGGCGTTTCCGGCCGTTCATCCAGCATGTCGGCCACACGATAAAGCACTCGCTGGATCCCCTTGTTGGTCGCAGCCGACACCGGGAAGATCTCGTCATCACGCCCCATCTCTCTGAGCTGCTCGCGGAAAAACTCGAGCTGCTCCTCCGCGCCCGGGAGATCCATCTTGTTGGCGACGATCAGCTGCGGACGCTCAGCCAGCTTCTCGCTGTAGAGCCTCAGCTCCTCGTTGATCTTCTGCCAGTCATCAAACGGATCGCGGCCCTCTGTCGCAGCCATATCGATCACATGCAGGATGATCCTGGTGCGTTCCACATGGCGCAGGAACTCATGGCCAAGCCCCACTCCCGCATGGGCGCCCTCGATCAGTCCCGGAAGATCGGCCATGACGAAGCTGCGGCCGTCACCCACATCCACGACGCCAAGATTGGGCGTGATGGTCGTGAAGTGATAGGCGCCGATCTTCGGCTTCGCGCCGGATACGACCGACAGCAGGGTGGACTTGCCGACGCTCGGGAACCCGACGAGGCCGACATCGGCCATGACCTTGAGCTCCAGGACCAGCCAGCGCTCTTCCCCTTCCTCGCCGTTCTCCGCGATATGCGGCGCCGTGTTGGCAGGGCTGACGAAGCGCATATTGCCTCTGCCGCCCCTGCCGCCGCAGGCCACGACAACCTCTTGTCCGTGGACGGTCAGGTCGGCGACCACTTCCTTCGTATCATCATCGATCACGACCGTTCCAGGAGGAACGCGGACGACCAGATCCTCGGCGTTCGCTCCATGGCGTCCCTTGTTCTTGCCCTTCTCGCCGTTGGGCGCCTTGTAATGTTTCTTGTAGCGAAAATCAACCAGTGTGCGAAGCCCTTCGTCAACGCGAAACACCACGTTGCCTCCATGGCCGCCGTCGCCGCCTGCCGGGCCTCCATCGGGCACGTACAGCTCACGGCGAAACGCGATCAGCCCATCGCCGCCGTCGCCGCCCTTCACATAGATCTTCGCCTTGTCTACGAACATGATGTCACCTCATATGATTCATATTATGTCCCATAAATGATGTCCGAAATTGCTCCGCCTGGCGTTCATTCGAACGGAATATGGAGCACCGCGTCCGCTTGCCCGTCTTCCAGCACATACTCACAGCGGACAGATTCGGCACGCAGCCTGCTCGTCCATCGTTCCAGCGACTCGGCAAGCCGCAGCGCATACAGTCCCGTATACCGGTAGATGACCTGGACCGCGTCGTCACCCGGCGCGAACGTAAGCTCAAGCATATTCTCCTCTTCTTCGGCGGGTTCGGCATCGTGCTGAAACAGCTGCAAGCCTTCCTTCACCAGGCGCGTGAGGCGATCCTGCCGGATCGGCAGCTCGTGCAGGTTCACGCTCCTGTCCAGGGTGACATGAAGCTCATAATGTTGACTGTACTGACGATAAGACAACAGGAGCAGGCTCAGTGATGTGTTTCCAAGACCCGCGATATAGCTTTCCTCGCTCATTTTGTCCTTTATTTTCTCCAGGTACGGCGTCAATTTATCATATTTCTTCAGGCTGATATAGCCACACAGCACCTGCAGATCATTCATCCAGTCGTGACGATAATGGCTCAGGGCGCGCATCATCTCCCGCTCATGGGCCTTGCGGAGTTCGGCGATCTCCAGCTGATGCTGCTTCTTGAGCGCGAATGTCCAGATGACAGCCGCGCCTGCCAACGCCAGTGCCGCTGACAACGTCACTGTCCTGCTCCCATTAGCCAGTATGAGGATGAATGCCACAGCGGCGATGCAGACAGCGACCGTCCTGAGCATATGTATCTTGCGCATGCACTGACCTCTCCCATACGTTACTCACGAACAGTATAGCATGTTTTTGCCATTTGCACATTAAACACAAAAAGCCTGACGGAATGACCGCCAGGCTCATGGATGGGCCGAACTTTACGCTTCTGCAGCAACCGAGGCCTCAACCGGGTATACGCTGACTTTCTTGCGATCGCGGCCCAGTCTTTCGAACTTGACCGTTCCTTCGATCAGCGCGAACAGCGTATCGTCGGAACCGATGCCAACGTTGTTGCCCGGATGAATCTTGGTTCCGCGTTGGCGAACGAGGATGTTGCCGGCCTTGACGAATTGACCGTCAGCGCGCTTCACGCCCAGGCGCTTCGCGATGCTGTCGCGACCGTTCTTCGTCGAGCCCACACCTTTCTTGGATGCAAACAGCTGGAGATCCAACTTCAACATGGTAAGTCCCCTCCTTCGTGAGTGTCTAGACTTGCTTATCCGTCACAGCGATATAGTCGCCGTATGAATGTTCGATCGTTCGCAGCATGACGATCATGCTCTCAAGCAGGAGATTCAGCTGCTGCCGCTTCTCCCCGGTCAAAGGCTCCAGGTCTTCCAGATCGACCCGCATCAGCCCCTTGCGCATCACATACCTGGGCTTTAGCCCCAGCAAGCTCTCAATCGCGTTGTAGGTGCCGACAGCGATCGCCGAGGCGCTTGCGCATACGATATCCCTGCCCGGTTCGTCATACTCCGCATGTCCGTCCACGACGTAACCTGCAATCGTTCCGTCGCGTCTTCGTCTGATCTCAACCTGGATCATGTCGTCCACCGGCTTCAAGCTTCGATCTTCTCGATCACAACTTTCGTGTACGGTTGACGATGGCCTTGCTTTCTGCGGTAGTTCTTCTTCGGCTTGTACTTGAAGACGATCACTTTCTCGCCCTTGCCGTGTTTCTCAACCTT
>Ga0207747_1000427_pt1 | contig 49137 bp, 49 predicted proteins | sample HigsolmetaGSP11D_FD_184839 | JGI IMG/M metagenome (GOLD analysis project Ga0207747, IMG submission 184839) | High solid enriched microbial communities from the Joint BioEnergy Institute, USA - SP1-1-D (SPAdes) | ecosystem: Engineered > Bioreactor > SSF (Solid state fermentation) > Aerobic >...
TTCCAAAGCAATTTTAGTGAATAGAAATCGAACTAATATAACCAGATATTGGACTAAATCCAACCTTGGAATCCTCTAAAATGAATCCTAAGGAATTAAAAAAGCATTACGTAATCATTACGTAATGCTATATATTTAGAATCGTCTATTAATAAAGGGAACGGAAGCGGTGGGATTCGAACCCACGAGCCCCGGAGGGCTACCGCATTTCGAGTGCGGCCCGTTATGACCACTTCGATACGCTTCCATTTATAATATTCATGAAAAATTCATGATTATTCGCTTTAAACAATGGGATTGTACCTCGTCATTCTTTTGCTTCAAATATTTTTACTAAATGTAATAATCAGAAGTTCAACACCAATTTGATCTGCCATTCTGCCGTTCTTAACCTGCTCTTCAACATCGGTAGCAAACTCTAATGCTTGCATTAAGCGACCGGTAGAAAAATTCCTTGCCTGCGCTACATATTTGCCTACAGCGAATGGTGGTACGCCAACTATACTTGCAATTTCAGACCCTGAATAGCCTTTGGCTGCCAAATCTTTGATCTGAAGCAGAATATTAAAATGTCTGGTTATTAGAAAAAGGATGGACATAGGCTTCTCTCTAACTGATAAGAGATCATAATACAGAGAAAGCGCTTTCTGCTGTTGTTTCGACCCAATCGCATCCATCATTTGAAAGATTTTACCTTCAATCTGCGCCGAAACCACGGCATCAATATCTTCTGTAGTTATCAGATCCCGATTCATCGTATAGCCAATAATCTTCTCAATCTCGTTATGGATATTAGCCATATTCGATCCTGTTTTATCAAGCAGGTAGCCAATCGTACTTTCGGTAGCCTTCTTCCCTGCCTGCTGTAAAAGCGATACGGCAAATAGCTTTAAGTTTCTCTCGTCTAAGCCGTTCATTTCCGAAACAGTACCACGGTCCTTCACAAGCTTAAATAGCTTACTACGTTTATCAACCTCAGACTCCACAAATACAACAATGGTACTTTCCGGCATATCAGAAAGAGCTGTACTAAGCTCATTCTGCACTTTAAACAATCCACTATTCTCAATGATTACCAATCTTCTATCACTAAAAAACGGAAGTGTATGAACTACTTCAGCAACTTTCTTGACATCCACATCTTTCCCCTCAAAATAGGAGTAATTCATCTCATCCGAATGATCAAGGATTGCTGTTTTCAATTTATCCCGATAGAGCTTCTTAAGATATTCCTCTGTACCATATAATAAATATAACGGTTTGAAAATTCCGGTCTTAATATGCTCTTTAATAAATTTCATACTACTTCTCCCGTCTTTCCAGAACAATATCTATTCTACCGAATTCTTATGTATAATGCAAGTAGAATTTTAATCTATTAATCAATTAATCCAAATCGGCTAAATGGTGTGATACGGAAAATCACTTTGCCACCAATATTCTTCTTGGATACATTTCCAACTTTATCATCTCTGCTATCCTTGCTTACACTACGGTTATCTCCCATAACAAAATATTCATCTTCACCCAGTGTTATCGGATAAGCAGCTCTTCCCGGTTCCTCGATTGGACCGTTTCCGTAATTTTCTTCCAGAACTTCTCCGTTAATATAAATTTCTCCATTTATAATTTGAACCGTTTCCCCTGGCATACCAATGATTCGTTTTACATAGTAATCTTCTTTATTACGGCCATAGGGATAAAATACAATAATATCAAAACGTTCCAGCTTATTAAGGCGATAAGAAATCTTCTCTACATAAAGATTGTCTCCATCCATAAGCGTACTCTCCATGGAAGGGCCATCAACGATTGTCCTTTGTATAACATAGTTTGGTAAAATATAGATACAGACAATGATTGATGCAACATAGAACAATAAGTCAATAAATATTTCTTTTCTATTAACTTTAACTTCTTTTGGCGAGGTTTCCGTTTCCTTTGTGATATCAGACTCTTGTTCTTCAAAAGAATCTTTCTTCAATGACATATCTATAACGTTTCCTTTCCTTTCGCTTCACCCGATACCTTCTTACAAGATAAGGCACTTTCATACCCTAATATATGAAAGTGCCGACAAATCATTAATAGTAATTTTATTGATTTTCCTTTTTTGTAAGCTCATCATCAGTAACAATCTTTACTTTTGCTTCACATAATTCTTCTATCGCAATGGATAATGGTTTCTTATTTTCACTCTCAACAAACGGTGTAGCACCGTCAATGATTTGTCTTGCGCGTTTTGCTGTCGCTAAAACGATGGAATATCTGCTGTTTACTACTGGCTGCTCGCCAGGCTCAACATCGCTATTAACGACCTTCATTAAATCTGTGTAAGATGGATGTAACATATTAATATCTCCTTCCTGTGAATGACTATACTAAAATTATTAATATTGCAAAATGTTACTTAATTATCTTGATTAACCCTGCTGGCAATCGTTTCCGGCAACAAGGAAGATAATACCAAGTGTCCACTATCTGTAACAATTACGGACTTCGTTTTTCTCCCACAGGTTGCATCAATTGCCATTCCGGAATCTTTCGCTGATTGCACCATCCGTTTGATCGGCGCAGCATCCGGACTGATAATTCCTACTATTTTATCAGAATTCACTACATTACCAAAACCGATGTTAATTAGTTTATTCAAAGTTATTCCTCATTTCGATAACTTCTATTCTATATTTTGAATTTGCTCTCTTACCTTTTCAATATCTGTTTTCAAATTGATTGCCACATTGGTAATTGCCAAATCATTTGACTTAGAAAGAATCGTATTTGCTTCACGATTCATTTCCTGCGCAATAAAGTCCAGCTTACGACCGACATTGTCGCTTTCATCCAACGTTTCCTTCATATTCTTGATATGACTCTTTAATCGAACGGTTTCCTCATCTACGCAAATTTTATCTGCATATATCGTTACTTCTGTAGCCAGAATACTTTCATCAATTTTTGTATCACCAAGCAGCTCATTTACCTTTGCCGTCAGTTTATTACGGTATTCCGTAACAATCTCCGGTGATCTTTCTTCAATATAATCAACAGACTTAAGCATTCCATCCAGCTTGGCAACGATATCTTTCTTTAAGTTCTCACCTTCCATGATACGCGTTTCAATAAATTGCTTCAGAGCAATATTAACAGCTTTCTCAATGAAACCCCATAATTCATTTTCATCAATCGTCTGTTCTTCCAATGTAAATACCTCTGGGAATCTGGAAAGGGTAGAAACTCGGATATCGTTCTCTATCCCAAAATCCTGACTCATTTTCTCCAGATAACTATAATACTCTTTTGCTAAATCGGCATTATATTTAACACATACATTATTCTCTGTATAGTCCTCATAAGTAATATAGACATCTATTTTGCCACGGCCAATGGATTGCTTTAGTAAATTACGTATTGCCGCTTCAAAAAAGCTTAGCTTTTTAGGCATTTTAATAGAAATTTCACAATAGCGATGATTTACAGACTTCATTTCTACCGTAATTTTACGTTCCTCGTTTGCGATTTCAGATCTTCCAAAGCCTGTCATACTTTTAATCATAAAAACACATTCTTTCACTATGGTTTCTTTGGTGGTATTTATTACCACTCTTTATTGCATTTTCATTCAATTTATTATAAATGAAATGCCTAAACAAGTCAATAAGCCTAATAGAAATGTTTTTATATGCACTTATAATTCGAATAACATATTATGTAAATCATAGGTGTTATTCCGATCCAGCATTTGCCGTAACCAATAACGTGTTATATCCCGCCATGCGAAGTACTCTTTCCCATGCAGCAGCTTCATCAAGATCATTAAACTTACCAACATGCAAAGCATAGAATTCTCCTTGCCTAACAATATCCGATTCATAACCATCTCGAATTAACTGTTCCTGATATTGCAAAGCATTTTCATAGGAACGGAATAATCCAACCTGAATCCGATAACGGTAAGCCTGCACTTGCTGACCCTGTTGTTCCTGCTGATTCTGCTGTTCTTTCTGTTCCTGCAACTGTTCTAGCTGAACCTGCTGTTCTTCTATTACCGTAGAAACTCTACGATTCCAGTCCGCCTCACTTTGATCAAACGATTGATTAACACAATCATAATATTCTTCGCTATTGTCGCTGCACATAGAAGCTATCCCCTCCGAAAGATACCCTGATACACATTCATTTACCTCTTCATCATTATCCATTGGTATCTGAAAAGTTTTTATAATACCGGATGCAATTGCCCATGCCAGTTCATGGAATCGAATATCAAATTCCGGATTATCTTCTTCCAGCTTTTCGAATCGAAAAAGCAGTAACAATACCGGTATCCTGGATTTGCAAAATGTTACCGTTTGCGATCGCATTTCAATAATTCCATGCGTGCAAAAGCCATAGATTGTTAGATATTGGTTAATATTTTTTGCTGTGTTTCGTGCCACTCCATTATGGTCAAAGATCAATGTTTGCGTTCCATCTTTTTCACAGCAATCTTTATGTGAATACCTATGAAAGGAAATAAATATTTCTGCGTCTGATTCATTCGCCATCTTAACTCTATCCGACCAAGACATTGCAACAAGGTCGTTTCTTGTATAAGATACATTGAAATTATATTGCTTTAATATTTCACCAACCGCTCGGGCTAGTTTCAAATCTTCATCTTTCCCCAACTCATTTGCAAATACTTCTCTATAGATTCCCTCTCCACGATCAGCATCCAAAATTATATGCGGCATATTTTTCTCCTCTTCGAGTTTGTATATTTATTCTATTATATGATACTCCGTTGCCTAAATGACCAAGATGTATCAATACAAAAGAAGAAATCCCTGTTTGTTACAAATTGAAACAAACAGGGATAGGAGAAAAGTGATTACTTGCCTGCTATACTAAACTGATGTTTATTCAGCAAACATCGCTGTAGAAAGATATCTTTCACCAGTATCCGGAAGCACTACAACAATCGTTTTACCGGCATTCTCAGGACGTTTTGCTACCTGAGTCGCTACCCACAATGCTGCTCCGGAGGAAATTCCTACGAGAACACCTTCTGTTCTTGCAATTTCTCTGCCCGTTGCAAAGGCATCTTCATTGCTTACAGTAATTACTTCATCATAGATTTTGGTATTTAAGGTATTAGGAATAAATCCGGCACCCAAGCCTTGAATCTTATGAGAACCGGCATACCCTTTCGACAATACCGGAGAATCTTCCGGCTCAACGGCAACAATTTTAATATTGGGATTCTTAGATTTTAAATAAGCACCCGCACCGGAAATGGTACCACCGGTACCTATACCGGATACAAAGATATCAATCTTACCATCGGTATCGTTCCAAATCTCCGGACCGGTGGTTTCCTCATGTACCTTAGGATTATTCGGATTATCAAACTGGGAAGGCATAAAGCTGTTCGGTGTCTCGCTCATAATCTGCTTTGCTTTCTCAATAGCGCCTTTCATGCCTTTCACACCTTCTGTTAGAACGAGCTCTGCGCCATAGGCTTTCATTAAATTTCTACGCTCAATGCTCATTGTTTCTGGCATTACTATGATTAATTTCAAACCTTTGCTGGCGCAAACACTTGCCAGTCCAATACCAGTATTACCACTTGTGGGTTCTATAATCGTGGTATCTTTATTGATTTGGCCACTCTTAATGGCTTCTTCAATCATTCTTAATGCGATGCGGTCTTTTACACTACCAGCAGGGTTATAATATTCCAGTTTTGCTATAATGGTTGCACCTAATTGATGTTTTTCATTGTAATTCGTCAGCTCAAGCAATGGTGTATTGCCTACGAGCTCTGTGATTTTTTTCTTAATCTTTGCCATAATAGATCTCCCTTCAATAATTTTACGTTATTATAATATGTTCCTAATGTCCTGCCTTTCGCAATTAGTATAACACCATTCCAGGAATAATATAGTATATGCATTAATCCAGCTAATATTCATAGTAATCATACAATAATAATAGGAATTATTCGATTTGATATAATAATAAACCCACTTGCAATATTTGTCAAGTGGGTTTGATGTAAAATTAGCCAATTTAATTTTATAAGTTCTATCTTTTTATTATATGGAAAAATCATAAGGAACATACTGCATCTGCTTATCCACAAGATCTTGTAGAGTTATATTATCGACAACACCAAGAATTGCATCATAAAGCTTCTGCCATACTTCCCTGGTGATACATGAAGTTGCTCGTTTGCAATCATCGACATTCGGATCTAAGCAATCAACCGGCATCAAGCTACCTTCCGTTAATTTAAGAATCATACCTACGGTATATTCCTTCGGTTCCTTCGCCAGTCGATATCCACCCCCTGCACCACGGACACTTTTCACATAACCGGCTTTATTCAATAAGGCTATAATCTGCTCCAAGTATTTCTCTGATATATCCTGTCTTGCGGCAATACTCTTAATAGATACATATTCTCCTGTATTATTTAAGGCAAGATCTAACATTAATCGTAATGCATATCTTCCTTTTGTTGATATCTTCATATAAAAGCCTCCGATCTACGTTCCAGAATAAATTCCAATCCGCATACTTCTATACTCTATATTACCATAGGTTTAATAGGAATTCAATAATTACGGCTTATTCTTCCATCCCTTGCGGCATCCATTCCTTTGAAACCTTTGTCTTCTTTGAGCTAATACCCTGGTTTGCTTTCCTTTTTATAAAGCTCAATTTCGTTTCCGATATGATAACTGCCAAGAATATTAATAAAAATCCAATAAATAATCGAAAGGTTATTTTTTCATGATAAAAAATCACGGAAAATATAACACCAAACACAGCTTCCATGCTAAAAATAATTGAGGCAGATGTAGGGCTGGTATATTTTTGCCCGATATTTTGTAATAGAAGTGCCCCAGCCGTTACGAATATTGCAAGGAAACCCAAAGAAAAAACGGTATCCGATGTGACATGGGTAGGAGCTTCTTCAAATAATAATGCTATGATCAATGAAATTATGGCTGCATAACCAAATTGCATTATGGTTAAGAGTACAGGATCTTTGTCTTTGCTGAACTTAGATACCCCGACCATATGGATTGCATAGAACACACCACCCACCAATGTCAAAGCATCTCCCCATCGAATGGACAAATCTCCGTTTAAGGAAACAAAACCGATACCGGTAATACCAATAAATGCAGCAATAAAGTTATAAGTATTCGGTTTCTTTTTATCTACTGCCCAGTAAATATAAGGAACCAGCACACAGTAAATTGCAGAAAGAAAGGCATTCTTTCCTGGGGTAGTATCGGTGATACCGATAGTCTGAAGGCTATAACCAAGAAATAGGAATAAGCCAAGGATTCCGCCTTTTATAAAATATTCTTTATTAAGATGTTTAAGCTTCTTAAAAAATATTAAACATAGGATGAGACAACCGATCGAAAATCGAATAAATAGCAAAACATGCGGATCTATCGTTTCTACTGAATTTTTTACTACTAGAAAGGAGCTTCCCCATATAAGCGAAGCCCCGAATAACGCTAATTTTGCTTTTATATCTTGAACTGATTTGCTCATTATTGATACCCCGTCTTCCGTAACTAGTAGGTAAAAAGTGCATAAAACCACATTAAGCAAGTATATTAGTGCGGTGCTGTGTTATTGTGATAAATTACCTTTTTACCCCTTTAATCATACTACAAATCAACATATCTCGCAAGATTCAAAAAACCCGTACAAGAGTAATCAATTACAATGATGTACTCATGTACAGGCTTATCAAGAATTAATTATTCCTACGATAATTTTTCCTTCTAGGATAGATAGACGGGTAAGGAAGTCCTTCCGGCAAATAATCGTAATTTTCCGGACGATACATGCTTTGCTTAAAGCACAGGAACCAATCTAAGCAGTACATGTTTTCACCAATATTCTCCATACGGTCATTTGCTGCACCACATGACCCTGGCGCAGGAAGAATTACATCATCAAAAGGCATCCAATTTGCTGGAGTTGCGATATTCTCAGCATCCGATTTCTGAAGTGCAATAAGCATTCGCTTAATTTCTTCCATATTGCGTCCCGTGGTTAATGGATAATAGAGTATCGCTCTTATGATTCCTTCCGGATCGATGATAAATACGGCTCGAACTGTCTGCGTATTAGAAGTGCCAGGATGAAGCATACCATACATCTTCGCTATTTCCATTGTAATATCAGCAATCACAGGAAAAGTTACTTCCACATGCTTCATATCCTTCCAAGCAAGTTCCCTTATCTTCCGCAACCAGGCAATGTGCGAATAGACGGAGTCAATCGATAGTCCGACCAACTCTGTGTTCAGTGACTTAAACTCATTTATCATAGAAGCAAAGGTCATGAATTCCGTTGTGCAAACCGGTGTAAAGTCTGCCGGATGACTAAAAAACACAACCCATCTGCCATAATAATCATTCGGAAAATCAATTTCGCCCTGCGTTGTTACTGCATGAAACGCAGGTGCCGGATCACCGATCAGCGGCATTCGATAGCTTTTCATATCTTCCATAGATACCTCCATAGCTCTATATAGTATAAAGATATGAAAAGAAAATCTATATGCTACTGACAGCGATTTTATTCCAATTCTTTTATTTTTTTATCGACAAATGAAACGAAATTTGATTTGTATTGCTGACTACCGATCCTCTATAATCGATCCATCCGTTCCTATTATAACCACTCTCCATGGTATCATTTTACCACTCTGCGCAAATGCTGTCTTCACAGCATGAACGATTCCTCCGCAGCATGGAACCTCCATACGAAGGATTGTCACACTTTTAATATCATTCATTGCTAAAATTTGGGTAAGTTTTTCTGCATAATCTACATCATCAAGCTTAGGACAGCCAATTAATGTAATCTTATTTTTCATAAAGGAATGGATATCTCCATAAGCATATGCTGTACAATCGGCTGCAATCAATAAATCTGCATTTCTAAAATAAGGTGCATTCGGTGGAACAAGCTGTATCTGCACCGGCCATTGACGAAGCATCGATGGTCTTTCTTCTCTGACAACTTCTTTAACACCAAAAGTCGTTGTTTCCTGTGGTTTTAGAGTCATCATTCTGGAACCCGGACATCCACCTGCAAATCCGGCTGCTCCATGATGATCCATATGGGATTGATGGGCATTTGCTTGATTCTCCATATTCTTCTTAACTTCTTCTTCATTATATGGTAAGGCTTCCCTTTCCTCGAAAGAAATTGCACCGGTAGGACATACCGGGAGACAATTCCCCAGTCCATCGCAATAATCATCCCGCAACAGTTTTGCTTTCCCATTAACCAAACCAATCGCAGATTCATGGCAAGCATCCACACAGAGCCCACAACCATTGCAAAGCTCTTCGTCAATCTTAATAATCTGTCTAATCATCTCAAATCCTCCTACAATATTTATTTTTTTATACTTGTTGTATTTTTCATACTTGTTGTAGGAGTTTTTTCTCCTACAATATTTTCAATTTTAGAAATTTACTGCAGGAGAATTACCCCTACAGAATTTGTAAATCTTATGTTTTTAGCAGAAGCATTTCCTCCGAATTTTCAAAAATCTTTGTCTATATCATAACAAAAATAGAAAAAGGAATTAGTAGCTGTAGCTACAAATTCCTATACATTTTGTCAATATTTTAACATTTTTCTTGTTCTCTTCTTTTATCCATATAGCATTGATAACACATAGCTGTATATTTATCATTACCGCCTATTAAGATTTGCTCACCTTCTGTAACAATCTTACCATTCTCATCAATGCGAACATTTACAGTCGCTTTTTTTCCGCAGGAGCATATGGTTTTTATTTCGGTAATGGAATCTGCTATTTCTAATAAGCGCCTACTGCCAGGAAACATTTTCGTTCTAAAGTCCGTTCGTAAGCCGAAGCAAAGAACGGGAACATTATGAAGTATTACAATATCCATCAGTTGATCTACTTGCTCTTCCGATAAGAATTGGCACTCATCTACGATAATTACATCCACTTGGTCTGACAGTTCAATAAAGCTATCATAAACATTCTCATTCAACGGAAGTACATATGCCTTTGCTGATAGACCTGCCCTGGAACGAATAATATTATCTCCGTCTCTGTTATCCGTTTGCGGTTTAATTAACCAAACTCGCATTCCTCTCTCTTCATAATTAAACTTTGTTATTAATGCTTGCGCTGTTTTTGAACTTCCCATAACCCCATATTTAAAATACAATTTTGCCATGCTTATCAATCCTTTGTTTATTTTATTTAAAAACTTTTGTGCATAACTATCCAATATAATTACCACATACACATCCAAACATAGTCGTAAATCATATCCCGTTCGTTATCCACCTGCTCATACAAAGCAATTCAACAATTATTATATAATATTAAAAGCAAACTCACAATAAAGAATTCTCATAGAAATCGCATAGTAATTCCATGAAAATCCCATAAAAATAGCATGAATGAATTTAAACCATCAAAGTCTAAATAACTTCATTCATGCTATTAATCCAATGACGTGCAATGAATTATCTTGTACTCTTATCGTAAGGAATACCTTCCGCCTTCGGTGCTCTTGACTTCTTGGAAGTAAACACAAGAACAATCATGGTAGCAACATAAGGTAACATTTTAAAGTAGGCATTATTAATATCCAAGGTATTGAGAATCGGAATTAATGATGTAGAATATGCCAAGGTTCTTAAAAATGCAAAGAACAGGGAGGCAAAGAATATATGCCAAGGTTTCCATTGACCGAAAATCATAACCGCCAAAGCAAGGAAACCAAAACCCGCAACACCGGTATGTCCGTTAATGTTACCGTCCATAACGCCTACGGAATAGAAGTAACCTCCAATGCCGCCAAGCACACCGGATATTCCTACGCCTAAGTGACGCATATGATAAACATTAATTCCCACAGAATCAGCGGCTTGCGGATGCTCACCGCACGCACGAAGACGAAGTCCGATTTTTGTCTTATAGAAGACAACTGCTGATATAACCAAAATCAGTAACCCAATGTATACGGTAATATACGTATTTTTAAAAAGTAAGTCTCCAATTACCGGAATTTCACTTAAGCCAGGTACCTTTTTAATATAGAATGGTACGGAAGTTGTGATACCATCGCTATTGTAAGTCATCTTTGCATAAAGTAAAATTGCACCCGGAACAAGCATATTCATAGCAGTACCAGTGATCGTCTGATCTGCCTTCATATTTACTGCCGCAAAGGATAAAAGGAAAGAGTAAACCAATCCGGCAAGCGCAGATACCAACATTGCAATAAGCAATATAATCTGTGCATTTAGTCGCATATCCTGAACAAATAAAACAGTTAGGCAACCGAAAAATGCTCCAAACAGCATTATTCCTTCAAGACCGATATTAATAACACCGCTTCGCTCACTGAACATACCACCTAATGCTACTAATAGCAAAGGAATAGCAACCGGAAGCATATTTTGTATTAAATAATATAAAGTACCCATTCTTACGCCTCCTCACCATTATTCTCTACAATCTGTTCAAATGAATCATCTTCACGTTTATCCCCTTTATGACGATGACTCTGTATAAATCTACCGATAGCTGCATTCATAAGCAGTGAAAAGGCAGAGAAATAAATAATAACTGCGATAACAATATCAATGATTTCCGGTTTAAATCCATAAAGGGCAGTTAATGTACCTCCCCTTTGTATATGGGAAATAAATATGGAAGAGAATATAATTCCGATTGGATGGGAAGTACCTAGTAAAGCAACGGCGATACCATTAAATCCTGCAGCTGCTATTACACTAATCGGTTCATATGTCATACTGCTTCCCGGAATACTGGAAGGAGCAAGGATTGCGAATGCGCCACCGAGTCCTGATAGTGCCCCGGCAATCACCATGGTAAGTATGGTATTGCGTTTATCATTCATTCCGGCATATTTACTTGCATATTTGTTAAAACCGGTAGCCTTCAGTTCATAACCGAATATGGTCTTCTCCAATATAATATACAGAAGAATGGCAATCAGAATAGCCATGATGATACTGATATTAACACTGGAATTTTTTACGCCGAGGGATGGCAGCTGCGCTGATGCAGGCAGATAAGCAGTTCTAGTCTTTGAGGAAATATACATGGTACTGTTTCCCTGAATCCACATATCGACAAGGTACATTCCAATATAGTTAAACATAATACAGGTAATAACTTCATTAACATTAGAAATCGCTTTGAATATACCAGGTATGATTCCCCATAACATACCGCCAATCATACCTGCGATTACACAAGCAATCCAGTGGATGCTATCGGGAAGATCCCACATGAAACCTACATATAGAGCAAAGTACATGCCCATCGTATACTGTCCGGATGCTCCGATATTAAATAATCCCATCTTGAAAGCAAAACCAACGGAAAGACCCGTCATTAAAATCGGTGTTGCAAAATAGAAAACATCTCCAAGACGAGAAAGCCCTCCGAATAGAATTCTGCCAAATCCTTGTATTGCATTACCGGGACGCGCTGCAAGCATTACAATAAATCCAAAGATGAGTCCCAATGCAATTGCCAGTAATGCTGCCGTAAATGAGGAAAACCCTTTGCTTTGGGTAATTTTTTTTATATTAAATTTCCGAACATTATTCTGCATATGCGTTCTCCTTTACCTTATCACGTTTTGCACCTGACATATAGAGGCCTAACTCTTCTACTGTAGTTTTCTTCGGATCAAGTTCGCCAACGATCTCCCCTTCATAGATAACAAGGATTCGATCACTGACATCCATAACCTCATCCAATTCTAAGGAAACAAGTAATACAGCTTTACCGGCATCTCTGGAAGCAACCAGTTGCTTATGAATAAATTCAATCGCACCTACATCAAGACCTCTTGTTGGTTGCACTGCTACAAGAAGTTTATGCTCCTTATCGATTTCTCTTGCAATAATAGCCTTTTGCTGATTACCACCGGACATACTTCTTGTAATCGTTATTGGGCCTTGTCCGCTTCTTACATCATATTCCTGTATTAGTCTCTCGGCGTATTCACGCACCTCTTGTTTTTTGATAAATCCATTCTTATGGAATTTCGGTTCCCAATAACGTTGAAGAACCATATTATTTTCCAGCGAATAATCAAGTACTAACCCATGCTTATGCCGATCTTCCGGTATATGGCTCATACCTGCTTTGGAACGTTTACGGATATTGGCTTTCGTAATATCCTGACCGCAAAGTGTAATACGTCCACCGCTGGATTTATCCAAACCGGTAATGGCTGATACCAGCTCCGTCTGTCCATTGCCATCGATACCGGCAATGCAAACAATTTCTCCGGCTCTAACATCAAAGGATACATTTTTTACAGCGTTGGTCTTACTAATCTTAGAAGGAACCGTAAGATTGCGAACGGAAAGAATCACATCTTTCGGAACACTTTCCTTCTTTTGAACAGAAAAGCTAACATCTCTACCAACCATCATTCGAGATAGCTCTTCTTTCGTTGTATCTTTTATATCAACAGTACCGATACACTTACCTTTTCTAAGAACTGTACAGCGATCAGCAACAGACATGATTTCATTTAATTTATGGGTAATAAATAGAATTGATTTTCCTTCTTTTGCAAAACCACGCATAATTTCCATTAGCTCATCGATTTCCTGCGGTGTTAAAACAGCAGTCGGTTCATCAAAAATGAGTATCTCATTTTCACGGTACAGCATTTTCAATATTTCAACACGTTGCTGCATACCTACAGAAATCTTTTCAATAATCGCATCGGGATCTACGTGAAGTCCATACTGTTTACTTAATTTAATAACTTTTTCCCTAGCCTCTTTCTTTTGTAGGAATCCCATCTTATTCGGTTCTACACCAAGGATTATATTTTCCAGGACAGTAAAAATCTCTACCAATTTAAAATGCTGATGCACCATTCCAATTCCTAAGGCATTCGCATCATTGGGATTATTAATCTGAACTACTTTACCATTCTTTCTTATTTCACCTTTTTCCGGCTGATATAGGCCGAAAAGCACACTCATAAGAGTTGATTTTCCCGCTCCATTTTCTCCAAGGAGTGCATGTATCTCACCTTTTCTTAATTGTAAAGTGATATTGTCATTGGCTACAATGCCGGGAAACACTTTCGTTATATTGAGCATTTCAATAATATAATTATCCACGTCGACCTCACCATTTTTTCAAATTTTAATCCATAAAGCACACAAAGTTACCGATTGTAACTCAATTTTATTTCTATATTTAAAATGTGAGCTCGATTGAAGTACGATATCACATATCATGAATAAAGGGGAAAGGTAAAAGCCTCTCCCCCATACTTCCATCTTGCTCACATAAGGCTTAAGACCAATATGTCGGAATACGTTATAATTACTGTCTGGTTTCAACAGCTACCTTAACAAGATTCAGACCAGTAGTCAACTCTTCAGCAGTAGCATATCCGTTAGGATCTTCAACTGTGATTTCTCTAACCGGTACTACAGAACCATTTGCAATTGATTCATATACAGCTTCATAATCTGCTTTGGTAAATTGCTCAAAACGATCAAATGCATCAGCATTTGCATCACCAATTACTTCTGTAGGAAGACCAACACCATCGTTGGAAGCATTGAAGTATGTTGTTTTTCCTGCATAGGTATTCCAGCTATCTGTCTTGTAGATGGATTCAAGTACTTGATATACGGAAGCACCTAATCCCTTTGTAGCGGATGTAATAACAGTTTCACTGTCATATCTTTGGTCAACGTCAACACCGATTACCTTTGCATCTGCTTCTGCAGCAGCAGCCATAACGGATTTACCAACGGAACCACCGCAAGCAAAGATTACTTCTACACCTTCCTGATACATTGTCTTAGCAGTTGCTTTATTCGTATCAGTCTCAGCAAAGTCACCGGTATAATGATAAAGAACAGTTACTTCACCATCATTAAGTCCAAGTTCAGCAGCTGCAGCTTCTGCACCTTGAAGGAAACCATAACCAAATGCCTGAACTGCCGGAACTGCCATACCACCCATGAAACCAAGTTTTTTCATACCATCTTTTACTGCAGCATATCCTGCAAGATAACCGGATTGCTCTTCCGCATACATGATGCTTGCTACATTATCACCGGTTTTGAAATCGGAATAATCTGCATTGTGTGGAGCACCATCAAGAAGAATAAACTTTACATCCGGATACTTGTTCTGTGCTTCATAAACAGCAACTTCGAACAAGAAACCAGGTGTTACTACAACTTTAGCTCCACCTTGTACCGCTAAATCAATTGCTGCAAGATAACCATCATCAGAAGCTTCTTCCGGCTTAATATACTGATGAGTAATCTTATTTTCTTCAGCAAATGCTACAACACCCTCCCAAGAACCTTGGTTGAAAGATTTGTCATCGATATTACCCTTATCGGTAATCAGAGCGATCTCATAAGTATCCCCTTTACAACCGGTAAGGAGCATCAATGACATGGAAAGCACTAACATTAACGCGAAAATCTTTTTCATATAAATTTCCTCCCATAATTTACTACAGTATACACTGCTTATAATATTATACCACTTCTACTATTTTTTTCAATAAAGAAAAAAGGACAAAACACATTGAAAATAATTTTAACTGTCAGGTGTTGTAGAAAAAATCACCACCTGTTACTAGATATAGTATGAACAGGTAGTGATTTTTTAAAACAAATTCTTTATTCTTTTCAAAATCAATGCAGCAAGTAAACCAATAAATGCACCCGTAACCACGCCTGTGATTAATAATATCGGCAAGTAGGTTATGATATATACATTATTTACGGTTAGTATTGCTACAATGATTTGCCCTATATTATGAGATACTCCGCCTAGGACACTGACTCCCACCATACTAAACCATTTTCTCTTTTTAGATAGTACCATGACAAGCCAGCTGAGCAATCCACCTGCCAAGCTGTAAAGCATGGTAGAAAGATTACCAAAGGTAAAGCCTACCAAAATAATACGTATTAAAGATAATACAAAGGCTTCCTTGCTGCCCATTCCATATAATGCAGTAATCACAACGAGATTGGCAAGTCCAATCTTTATTCCAGGCATTACCGGAAATGGGATTAATGTTTCTATGTAACTTAATATAAAGGCCAAAGCCACTAAAAGCCCATAAAGTGCTGTTTTTTTCGATTTCATTTAAACAATCATGCCTTTCTATTGTGCACTTATGCGCACTTTCCTGCAAACTTAGTATTTCGTTTAATTAACGATGGAATCAATCGGGTTTTCTTCCCCGTCAACGATTTCAAGTACCACCTGATTCGGAAGGCAAACGATCGTCTCATGATCATAATGAATGTTCTTTTGTGAAACACAGAGTTTGTCCGGACAGCTGGCATCAATCATATCCACATATCCGTCTTTGATAACAAAGGTATTCCAAGCACCATTTTCCCCCTCAATGGTATATTCAATGTTTTCCTCTAAATCAAAAGATTGGAATTCTTCCTGTTTCACGATAACACGAACTTTACTGCCGCTTTCTTTTGATACGTTCATATAAATAAGTGCAGCAGCTCCTAATACTAAAATAACCATGATTAAAATCAAATCGTTCTTCTTCATAATTTTCTCCTATAGTTTCAAAGAGCAAGTGTCCTTGTAACACACAATTCCACTTGCTCTTATTTCCAAATCATAACATGCTTAACAAGTTGCTTAGATTGCCATTAACGCCAAATAAATCATACCTGTTGATAGTAATTCAATCGGAAGCCGCCTCCACTCCCTGCAAATATTTGAAAAAGTTAAATACATTCTAACAGATAGAATGAATCCGATTGAAACAATGATGGCAATAATAATTCCGATGCTTTCCCAAGGTAAACGCAGCGAAAACGGCTGATATGCGATGATTATCGGTATGATTACCCACAGGCTTTCCGTATTGCCATACTCATAACCGAAAGCACGGTTTAAGATTGCAATAGCAATTGCACTGAAAACAAAACCTAGGATTACATTCTGAAATCCACTCGTAAAAAACGGAAAATCAGCGATTTCAAATGTGAAAATCATTCCTGAAGTAAGAAATTCACGAAGTAATCCGATTAGAATTAGAGCACCATAGGCAAATGCACTTTCATACAGCAAGTTATTATAATCGAATTCCTCATTCTCAATTAAATGCTTAGCGATTAATATTCCTAACACAATCTGCAGGAAAATAACCTTACTATCCAGATTTGTCTGCAATATTTTTATAAAAACTATTTGAAATAGAGAATACGTTACGGCCACACTTAGAACGACCAAACATACATTTCGGCTCCACGCTGGCAGTAAACGGCCAAACACCTGATCCAAAACCATTCCTAGAACAGTAACAAGCAAAAGAAGGATTCCGGTAATCAATGCTTCTTGCATATTCAGAGAAAATACAATCATAGCAAAGGCAAAAGCCTCCATAGGATAAATCGTCTTCATGATAGCCTCCGTTCTCTATATGATAATTTACTGATCAGATATGCTATTATTATGAGTATTCACATATTTTTTATGTTAACTCTTAACAAGAACCCACCGCTGAAAATAGCGGCGGGCTAATAAATGGCATCTTATGTTAAAACCAGAATTTCTTATTTTGCAACGTAAGCGCTGATAAATTCATAAGCTTTGTTGATTGCTTCAACAACAGCATTGGAAGTAAAGGTTGCTCCGGAGATTGCATCAATTTCGGTACCTGCACCAGCCAAATCAGATCCTCCTGCAGCAGGTTCCTCTGTACTTTCAGCGCCTTCACCGCTAGCAGCCAGTTTTAATGCTTTCTCGGTTAAGTCAACGAAACCATCAACGCTAATGCTTACGCCGGCAACAGAATCGGTCTTACCGTTCTCATCCATTACGATATCCTTTGTGGACTGATTCTCAATTACAAATGCTGCCAGAGCATCTGCTTGCTCTTTCCAGGTAGGACCATTGTCTGTCATCTTATATTCACCAACGGCTGATAGGTAGCTCTTATATTCACCAATTTCATTAACTGCATCCCAAACAACGGATGTGATAGCACCATTCTCAACCTTTAAAGTAAGCATATAGAGGTATCCATTTTCAGCTTCATCTGCCTGTACTTTATAGATACCATCTTTTAATAATCCACTTGCCTGTGCCAAGCATTGCTCTACAAGAGATACAAATCCGTCAACACTGATACTAACACCGGCTACGGAGTCAGTCTTACCATTTTCATCAAGATTGATTGCATCGGTGGACTGCTTCTCTACTACATAAGCGGCAATCGCTTTTGCCTGCTCATCCCAAGTAGGTCCATCTTCTGTCATAACATATTCGCCATTAGCAGCCATTACGCTCTTCTTAGAGCCATCTTCTTTAACTGCATCCCAAACAACTTCGGTGATTGCACCATTGGCGATGGTTACGGTAACAACATCTTTAAAACCATTGCTGCCAAACGCAGTCTCAGCGGTATAAGTACCATCTTTTAATTCAACATTAGCTGGTTGCTCTGCAGTCTCTTCCACCGTTGTTTCAGCTGCGTTCTCAGTTGCTCCTGCAGGTGCATTGCCAGGAAGCCATACCGGTGCAGTGATGCCGTCAAATTGTGCTAAATAATCTTCATTTTCAACATTTGCACCATAACCAGGTGTCTCGGAATGTTTAACAACGGTAACTCCATTAATTGTTTTACCGTCTTTGCCAAAGTTTATCTCTAATACAACATTACCTGCAAAGCCTTTTGCCTGCGCAGTAACTGCAAAACCATCATCAGTTTCTCTGGCTGCAGTAATTCCATCTGCTCCGGTTACATCGATAGCGCCTTCAACAGGAGTTTCTGTCTGTCCGTTGGTACCATCGTTAGTAGTATTCTTTTTCGTTAATGCTTTACTACCATAAACTGCTCCAAAAGCTACTACGGTAACTACTGCAAGTGCAATAATTCCTTTTAATCTGTTGTCTTTCATTACGTATCCCTCTCTTTAATTCATTAAATTATTATTACTTATTACTCTTCTTTAGGCGTACACCATAGATATGCGGTCGGATTACACGTTCTACCAATCCGGACAGGCAATTGCCTACTAAGATACCAAAGCAGACACCTTCCGGTAGTATTCCCCAAATCCGAATATAAGCTGTGATGATACCAGAAAGAAAAGCGATTGCTACCTTTACTCTGGGAGCTACGGACGGATAATCCGTAATCATAAAACAAGCTCCAAGAATCAAACCTCCACCAAGCAAGTTAGTTAAAATATCTCCGGTGAAGTATCCTTCCCCTCCAAATATGAATGTAATCGCAACTACCGTAACAATATAGGTTACGGTTGCTGATATATTTACTACCTGACGGTAGCAAAGATAAAGAAATCCAAGGATTAACAATAATTTACTCGTCTCGCCCAGCGCACCCGGAATGTTGCCGATAAACATATCCCAATAGGAAAAATCAACATTTTCCTTGCCGCTTTTAAGGATACTTAAAACTGTCGCTGAACTGACCGCATCAACCTTGTTAAAATTTGTCGTAACGTATTGCGCTATATTTCCAGGCCATAGCAGCATAATTATTGCTCTACCCATAAGTGCTGGATTTGCAAAATTATTACCTATCCCGCCAAAAATTTGCTTCACTATAATAATTGAAAAAATACTTGCAATCATTATGATCCAAATCGGTGTTGTAACAGGAAAATTAAATGCCAATAAGATACCGGTTACAACTGCACTAAAATCCCCAATTCGAATTGGCTCCTTTCGGATCCTTTGCCAAAGATATTCCGCTAGCACGCATGTGGTTACGGAAGCCAATACCAAGATCAAAGATCCGATTCCAAAGAAAATGATGGAACCAATTAAGGCAGGCACAAGAGCGATTACAACATCGGACATGATTTCTCTGGTGGTTCTCGTCGTTCTAATATGAGGACGAATACCATGCATGAGTTCTGCTGCTTTATTTCCCATTTTGTTTACTCCTCCTCTCCATCCTAAGCTTAAGTACTTCAATTTTCGCTTTGGTGGTTCGATGAGCCAATTCCCTTTGTGCCGGGCATACATAGGAGCAACAACCGCAGCTGATGCATTCCGTTGCATATAATTTCTCGCACAATGTGTAATCCTCATTGATACAAGCATAATCAATTTTAAATGGAGCTAATCCGGCTGGACACACCCTTTCGCATTGACCGCATCGGATACAAGGCGATTCTATAATAGTCTCGTCCTCTAACACTAGCAAACCTGAGGAAGTCTTTGTAACGCTTCCCTCTAAGTCGCTCACTCCTCCACCAAACAGAATACCGGTACCGGTCATTGGTCCGCCGACAACAACACGGGTATTCACGGTAGTAAAACCACCGCAAAGTTCAATAAGCTCTGCATATCTCGTCCCAATCGGAACAATAAAATTCGATGGTTTTTTAACCTTACCGGTAATTGTAATGCATCTTGAGATTAGTGGAGTCTGTGCAAAGATTAGATCCGAAAGGGCTTTTGCTGTTCCTACATTATTAATAATAACCCCTATATCAGCAGGAAGTTTTCCTGCCGGAACTTCTTTTCCAAGAACAGCTTCAATCAACTGTCTCTCTCCGCCCTGTGGATATCTGGTCCGAAGAAGCTTAACTTCGATCGAAAAATCTTTCTGATCCAATAAGTTGCTTAAATGTTGTGCAGCATCTCTTTTATTATCTTCCACACATAGGATTGCTTTCTTTGCACCGGCGGCTTTGATAAAAAGCCGAACACCATTCAGGATATCATAACCGTATTCCAGCATGAGCCTATGATCACAGGTAAGATAAGGTTCACATTCTGCTGCATTGATAAGTACATAGTCAATTTGATTGGTTGTCTCATACTTAACATGGGTCGGGAAACCCGCACCACCCATACCGATGAGTCCTCCCTCTTTCATAGAGGTTATGATCTCTTCCTTTGTGATGGAAGAGATATCAACGAACCCTTTGTGATAGTCATTCGTATTCGGTATTCGTTCCATCTCCCCTGTTTCTTCAGGTGTATCTGATTCAATTACGACATACGTAACATCGTTATCTTGTGTATCCTTCGTTGTTACAATATCTTGAACCGTTCCGCATATGCTTGCATGAATATTGGCAGTACCAAACCGTGTTGGTTTTCCAATCACTTGCCCTTTGGTAACATGATCGCCGATATTCACGATAACCTCACAGGAACTACCAGCAGATTGATTCATGGATATCTCAACTGTTTTTGGATGATAATATCGAATCGGTTTTCCGCTTGTTAATTCCTTATCCGTTCCATCAGTGCAATGGATACCACCATGAAAACTATTTCTGGAAGAATACTTCATACAAATTCCATCCTTTCGGTACTTGTTAAGAATTTGACATTCGCTAGCATACCATAAGAATTTGTAGCTAATTGTACGTCAAAATCATAATACGAACTGTGACAATTGTCAATAGAAAGCTCAGAATTACAATATTTTGCAAATATTAATTGCCCCCATTGGCAGGCGAATTATCTTGACACCCTAACGGATGTTATTTACAATTAGAGCGTTGTACTTATCATAAGTAAATGGAATACTAATTATCAAAATGATATCAAAAATAAGAAAGGGAATCGTCATGGGCAATCGCTATCATAAAAAAACATTATTAAATAAAGTAATAAAATCAGGAACAAAAAGATTTAACTATAAATTTATTGCAATTAGTACCCTTATTATATCTATATTGTTAACAGGATGCAGTAATTTTCATTCCAACAAAATTAATAAGGAAGAAGATGCAGAGAAAGAACCATTTATCAGCAAATCTTCTTTTTTGCTTGATACAATCATAACTGTGCAAATTTATGATAAACAGGATCCAAAAATTCTGGAAGGTAGTTTTGATATTATAAAAAAATATGAAGCCATATTTAGCCGCACTGACGAGAATTCTGAAGTATATCAATTAAATCAAGGTACTTTGCCCAAAAACGGCGAAGCCTTTCGGATTTCCGATGAGTTATACGATATCTTAACTTACGGTTTATATTATGGTGATTTATCCAACGGTATGTTTGACGTATCCATTGCTCCCATCTCCTCGCTATGGAATTTCAAGCAGACTGATCCGGTTCGTCCAACAGACGAAGCTATTCAGAAAGCCCTACCCCTTATAAATTATAAAGATATAAAACTAGAAAAGAATCAGGTTACATTTGCCAAAGAAGGTATGGGAATTGAACTTGGTGCGATTGCAAAAGGTTATATTGCTGACCGTGTCAAAGATTATCTACTGGAAAATGGCGTAAAAAGCGCGATGATTAATCTTGGAGGCAACGTTCTATGCGTTGGCAATAAGCCTGATGGTACTCCGTTTAATGTGGGAATTCAGATGCCCTATGCTGATCGAAACGAAACCATAGCTGTCATACAAATATCTGATCTATCCGTTGTATCCTCCGGTATCTACGAACGTTTCTTCGAAATGGATGGAAAGAATTATCACCATATATTAGACCCAAGAACCGGATACCCTGTTGAAAATAATCTTATCTCCGTAACCATCATCTCTCCATTATCCGTTGATGGAGATGGACTAAGTACCACAACCTTTACGCTTGGACTGGAAAAAGGAATGGAGCTAATTGATAGTATCCCTGACACCTACGCCGTGTTCATCACGGATGATTACCAGCTCCACTACTCCAAAGGATTTAAAGATGCTATCAAAGGTATTGAATAAATTTAAGGTTGGTAAAAATGTAAGCGAATTTCATTGTCATGAAAAAATGCACGTCACTAACATTATTTCATGTTATTGACGTGCATTTTATATCATTAAATCTATTGTTTCATAATCGTATCCGCAATTCTATCAACCCAATCCCCTTCAAACAGTTCAACCATACCGCTATCAACCGCTTTCGCTAGCTTCGGATCGATTGGCAGTTTTGCAATCACATCAATACCATATTCTTCGGCAACTTCTTCAATATGGCTTTCCCCAAAGATTGAATGCTTATTATTGCAATCCGGACATTCATAGTAAGACATATTCTCAACGATTCCCAGGATTGGAATATTCATCATCTTAGCCATTTTCACTGCCTTACCCACAATCATGGAAACAAGTTCTTGCGGGGATGTTACGACAATAATGCCGTCAACAGGCAAAGACTGGAATACGGTAAGAGGCACATCTCCGGTTCCCGGTGGCATATCCACAAACATAAAATCCACATCATTCCAGATAACATCGGACCAGAACTGTTTCACTGTACCTGCAATTATTGGTCCCCTCCAAACTACAGGATCGCTTTCATTCGGAAGAAGCAGGTTTACTGACATGATATCAATTCCTGTCTTACTTTTCACAGGAAGGATACCAACTTCCGTTCCCATCGCTTTTTCCTTAATGCCGAATGCTTTCGGAATGGATGGTCCTGTGATATCTGCATCCAGGATTGCAGTATGATATCCCCTTCTGTTCATAGTAACTGCAAGCAAGGATGTAACTAAAGATTTACCTACACCACCCTTGCCACTGACAATACCAATGACTTTACGAATACAACTCATATCATGAGGTTCAACTTTAAAAGAATATGGTTCTTTTCTATCTCCACAGCTTTTACTGCAGCTATTGCAATTATTATCACATTGACTCATAGTAATCTCTCCTTTTGTAACAGTTAACTTATGTAATGTATTATGTAAGTAAATTCAAAAGTATCGCACCCCGATAGGATGAACTCCTTACGGTCAAAGTATACCTCATTCCTTGTGGGGTGTAAACCATTTGCATTAAGTTTTTTCAAATCGATCGTTAGCTTTCCATGTGTATCATATGAATCTGCTATAAACATTGCAGAAACTCTCTCCTTTCCATTGAACAACCGCCAAACATCACGAATATGATGTTATATAGCATATGGAAAGGAGTGGATATTGTGTTATTTAACTTAGAAATGTATTATGTTATGTCAACCGGTTTAGCTGTTTGGGCTTTTCTGTCTCAATATAAATTAATATTTCTATTAATCGGATTAATTCTCTTCTTTCTCTTTGCAATACTATTTCGCAAATCCAGAAAGAAAAGGAAGCAATCCCAGCAGGTCATTCCACCTGTAACGGAAATTATTGGGTCAGATCAGGAACTACTGGACAAATTAAACAAAGATTTAGCACCCTTTGGGTTTAAATATGACCCATACCAGGATATATTCTATTCCCTCATGTACAGTTGGCAAAGAGATTACGGTTATTGCAGACTCTATGACGAAGCTGCAGCACCATTGAGCATGATTATCGATTGTGAACCAATCCGCTTTCAATATGACGGTAAGAAATGGTTGATTGAGTTCTGGAAGGGTCAATACGGTATGACCACCGGAGGTGAGGTTGGAATATACTATACCACTGGTCCGGATATTAATATTCCTGGGCTATTTCATGGTACGTTTTATTTCTGCGTAAAAGACGAGCATAGAATAAATATGTCCTTTGCCTTACGCAAAAACGGAAACCTGTTGTTTACAAGGCAAGGATATCACTGGTGGTTAACCGGTTTTAAATTAGGAGAATTCTCTGACCCGGAAGAACTTACCATGGATATCATGCTGGAATTATATGATAAGCAAATGGTGAAAGCATTTACAGAAGCATTAAAGAAAGTCGGTTACAGGGAAAATGAATACGTTGTACACGGTAACAGAGTTTACGTTCACTTTGGTAAACCGCATTCCCCTCAACCAATTACCAGAACAGCATTTACCGAGTATATCATGCAGCGCAATAATGCTACGTATTGCAACGCTTATGCCCGTTTAACGCAAGGATATACGAACACGTTAGACAAATTGGCGGCTGTAGAAAAGAATTCTCCTGGTCTGTATAATCAGATTCTTAATGTCGGAAAACCAAAGGGTGTATTCGGAGCTTTTAATACCATTCGTAACTTCCTAAAAGATCCTCCGATAAGCGGGGAGGAGTGATCGTTATGAACTCTTCGAAACGGTTATCGGAAGTATATAAGAATGCCTATGAAATACCATTTGATGATACCTCACGCATTGTTCTTATGAGCGACTGCCATCGTGGAGATGGCAGTTCAAGCGATGATTTCTTAGATAATCAAAATTTATTCTTTGCTGCACTAAGATATTACTATGAATACGGATTTACTTACATTGAAATTGGCGATGGCGACGAGTTATGGGAAAATCGTAATATCAAAGCGATTATTGATGTCCATAGTGATGCCTTCTGGCTGATGTCAAAGTTTTATCAGGACAATCGCTTTTATATGATCTATGGAAATCATGATATCGTGAAAAGAGATTCAAAGTTTGTGCAAGAAAATTGTGAAGCCTATTACTGCGATAGTGTCAATTGCGATTTACCACTCTTCCCCGGCATTAAGATCCATGAAGGTATTCGGCTAAGATATGTTTGCACCAATGATACCATTTTTCTAACCCATGGTCATCAGGTAGACTGCTTAAACAGTACCTTCTGGAGGCTGGCAAGATTCCTTGTAAGATATCTATGGCGTCCGTTGCAGTTAATCGGTGTTAGAGATCCAACCCGCGCTTCAAAGAATAATAAATTAAAAAACAAGCTGGAAAAACGCATCATTCACTGGTCCAATCAAAATAATCAGATGATTATCTGTGGCCATACCCATCGTCCGGTATTTCCTGCTGTAGGGGAGCATCTCTATTTTAATGACGGTAGTTGCGTTCATCCCAGATGTATCACTGCAATCGAAATTTTTAATGGTACGATTTCCCTTGTAAAATGGGCAGTTATGACAACACCCGAGCGCTACCTCTTTGTAGGACGCGAAGTATTGGAAGGCCCCACAAGCCTTATCTCCTATTTTAACAGTATCACAGTGAATCAGATTACTTGGAGGTAACTTTCTGAAAAAAGTAACAAAGGATTGCATCCAATATGGTTCAATCCTTTGTTACTTTAATTCATGATAAGTGTATTTGCTTGTCAATTCATCAAGTTCTTGGCAACTAAAATCTCTTTCCATTAGCCTGATTTCTTCTTTCGAACCGAATACCCAAACTTTCCAAGCAAATCTCCCAGTCCATAATACTCTCCATGGGAATAAATAGCGAGCCGGGAATCATTTAAACGAAATCTCCCCGTGTCATCCAAAAATTTCTTGTCAATTGCAACACTTACGACCTCTGCAAGGAACATATCATGACTTCCAAGCGGTAGGATTTGCTTTACTTTACATTCAATATTTACCGGACTTTCATTAATCAGCGGTGCCGATACCACTTTCCCCTTCCCGGCTGTTAAACCGGTATCTTTAAATTTATTATGCTTACTTCCGGATTTGACACCACAATAATCTGCTGCCCAAACCAAATCTTTCGTTACCAAGTTAACAACAAATTCTTCACTATCTTTAATAAGATCGTAGGAGTATCGTTCTTTTCTAATGGATATCGAAACCATCGGTGGATTGGTACAGACCGTTCCCGCCCAAGCAACAGTAATGATATTCGGTTTCTTATCCTTCCCCATGCAACTTACCATCACAACCGGCAAAGGATATAGCATATTACCTGGTTTCCAAAATTCTTTTTCCATAGTATCTAACCTTTCTTAAAATTCCTTCCTAATATTACGCTTTCTTTTAATTATTGTCAATTTCCTATGATATGTAGCCTTAGCTACAGCATAAATTTCTAAAATATATTATCCTATCAATGTATAAAATACTAAATTTTATTTATAATATATTTGGAATGTACATTACCCGGAAAGGAGAATGTTTGTGAAAGCGTTCGTTGATCAAGACGGTTGCATCAGCTGCGGTCTTTGCGTTGATGTATGCCCGGAGGTATTTCAATTTAATGAGAATGAAGTTTCCGAGGCAATCAAAGAGGATATTCCTGAAGATTGCATCGAGCGTGCCAAAGAAGCACGTGATGGTTGCCCGGTAAGTGTTATTGATCTGAAAGACTGAGAATAAGGTTATACGGTATCTTCTTTTTCAAGATATTGTATAACCTTTTTCATTTTTGATTAAAAGAATTGGAAAGCCAATTCTTTTTATTCATGGCAAGTGAATTGGCAAGCCAATTCAACATGTTTAAAACTCCACTCTTCCGGATGTATATGCCACAATAACACTTCCTTCCTAATGCGAATCGATGATCTTTATTATTAATATTTTTCTCCGAATTGTATATGCTATAATTATTAATTCATTCTTTTAACTTCCGTAATCACAGCCTATGATAAGTTTTTAAATCATTTATTAAAATGATTGGAGGTGACTGTCTCCATTGGAGGCTAATTTATGGAGTATTTAAAATTTGTAATATCTGCCATCGTTTCATTTGCTGCGTTATTTGGTCTTACAAAAATTTTAGGTAATCGTCAAATGTCGCAATTAAGTATGTTCGACTATGTAGGTAGTGTTGCTCTTGGTTCCATCGCCGGAGAATTAGCCGTTATGTCAAGTGGAGATATCTTAGGTCCGCTTGTTGCTATGGTTACTTTTACGATTCTTACCCTTATCATCTCCTTATTGACTTGTAAATCTATTATATTAAGACGTTTTTTTGAAGGACATGCCATATTACTCTACCAAAAAGGACAGATTTATGAGAAAAATCTTCTAAAAGTAAAGATGGATATCGATGAACTACTCGCAAATTGCAGAATCAATGGCTTTTTTGATCTGGAAGAAATTCATACTATCTACCTTGAATCCAATGGTGAAATCAGCATCATTCCTCATAGCGCTTATCGGCCGGTACAAACCGCCGATTTAAATCTTGATGTAGATCCCGACTTGCCCATGGCAAATGTAATAATTGATGGGAAAATCATGCATAAGAACCTTCAAACCACTGGTAAGGATATCAAATGGGTAGAGAAGCAATTGAGAGAGAGAGGGATATCAGATATCAAAGATGTTATGCTTGCAACGTATGACGAAAATAACAATAAATTAAATATATACTTAAAATACAAGAAACCCAACAATATAGATATCTTTGAATAAGCCTTTTAACATACGTTTCAATGAAATTTATATGACTAATGTTATTTATCATCAATCTCATAATCAATCATCCTGATTAGTTATAGTTGCGTAGAAAAAAACATAAAATGTTACAAGTTACTAATTTATGGGGATGTTGTTCAGAAATGGTCCGTAAATCAAAAGCATTGCATATTGTTCTTTGTGAACTTATCGTATTAGCCTTACTTTCATCATTTATCATCAAGCAAAGTCTTGATACGGAAGTTGCCTTCTTTTCTTCCATGTATGATTCCGAAAAAAAATTTATTAAATGGGTAAGCTTTGATGTAACAAGTAAGGCATTAGATAAAGCCTATGAATATGATGTGAAATCGCAGAATGAGGAAGTCAAACTGAATTGGATTGAACTTCTGGCTTATCTTGGCGCTAAGTATGGCGGTGATTTCTCCAAATATAAGGATAAACATATGACAGAACTGGTTAAAAAGCTGCAAAGCAAGGAAGAAACCATGGAATCCCTTACGGAAGGGATGAAATATTATGATTATTATTTGGATGCTTATACAGCAGTACTTGGCGGAATGGTAGGTGAATATGAAATCGAGGTACCGGATGAAACAGCCCCCGGAGGGAAACGATGGGAGAAAAAGTATGGGCTGAAAGCCTTCCTTCCCATTGCTAAGTATTATCCGTTTAGCCATTTTGATGACTTTGGTGTTTCCAGAACCTATGGTTTTAAAAGGAAACATCTTGGACATGATATGATGGGGCAAGTCGGAACACCGATTATCGCTGTAGAATCCGGTTATGTGGAAGCTCTCGGATGGAACCAATACGGTGGATGGCGTATCGGAATCCGTAGTTTTGATCATAAACGTTACTACTACTATGCACATTTGCGTAAGAACTTTCCCTATAATAAGTCATTGGAAGTCGGCAGCATTGTGCAGGCAGGTGATGTTATAGGCTACATGGGCCGAACCGGTTACAGTCGAACAGAAAATACGAATAATATAAGGACTACCCACCTTCATTTTGGTATCCAATTAATCTTTGATGAATCACAGAAAGAAAGCGTGAATGAAATTTGGATTGATTGCTATGAACTCATTAAATTCCTTTACAAAAATCGCTGTGAAGTGGTCAAAGACCCAGAAACAAAGGAATACCATAGGGTTTATCAAATCAATGACCCTGTCGCTGAGCATTATATCAAACGAAGTATATACAAATACGATGATGACGATTTTCATATCCATATCTATGAGTAATAAAATTGTAATTTGTACAATAACAAGTTAAAACATATACTAAGAAGGAGGGTTTTCCCCTACTTCTTAGTATTATTTTGTTAAAATAGTAATCTATAAAACCTTTATATATCATAACTATAACTTTACTCATTATTTGTTTTTCCTTAGAAGCCATTATCTGTTCACCGGATTGTTTAACTAAATTTTCAATATTATTTTCAATTATGAATTCTTCCAAATTCGTCAACTCATATTCTTTATTAATCAATAAGTAAACTATGATATTGGTACTTTGTCTATTTCATTATCCATATTAAAAATTAGTAAATCGATGCCTGTTATAGAATCATAAAGTCTCTAATAGTAATCTTTACACCTAGTTTAAGTTAAAATTGCTTCTTAATCTTATTCATCTTAAATAGGCTCAAGAATCCCAACAGCACCGGAATTAAATATTGGAAAATTAAATTTGCATAAATCATCACATTACTATAGAAGAAATCAAATTCAAACTGCGATTTACTAATATAATAGGTTAAGTAATATAAAATCATCGTTAAAGGTGCATATAAGAAACTTTTCTGCTTTAGATTAAATAGCCACTCAAAGCAACGAACAATTATAATCGTAAATACACATATTGCAATAAAATCGGATAATACACAAATCAAGGTTACAATTACTTCAAATCGCTCTAACAAGTTAAAAAACGATAAACTCTTCACTGTGATATAGAAAGGAAAAGGTAGATCCGCCGTTAATGCTGCGCCGGTAATACCAATGGTTATTAAGCTCACAAAAAAAGCAAGCACTACAAATACAAGAACCCCCATCCAGAGTTTTTGCTTTTGTTTTTTGGTTGTAGATATTCCTAATTTGTCCGCAAAGAACAATACAAGAACAATATTACCTCCGACAGCAATCACATTGATTGAAGCAATGATGGTATCCATAAGATGGATGGTCGATATCGGAAGCAAATAATCCATTCGAATCCTTGGTACAGCACATAGAAAAAGAATAACAAATATTACAAGAATTGTTCCCAGCGTAAATTCAGAAAAGCGAAAGACGGTTTTTATTCCCCTGAGCAATGCATAGGAAATAAGTATAATTAACGTTATCAGAAAGAAATTCGTCCTTGTCTGTGGCATCAAAGTTGATTGCAATGTAAGTGAATAAATACTCACCTTAGCCACGATGGATACAAGTATCCACAGCAGATACCCCAGAACAAGCAACTTTGCAAGAAAGATACCTACCAGCTGTATCATGATTTCATAGATGTTTAACCCCGGAAAAGCCTTAAGTATTCCTATTATAATTGCGGTTATAGGGACCAATAGGAAGATTGACCAAATCGGGCTGATATAGGCACTTCTCCCTGCATTCGCAGCCAAAGCCCGTGGAATTTGGCGCAAGATTGGGGATATGGAAACGAATACATACATATATGCAATTTGTCGAAAGGATAGTTCCTTATTCAACCTTATCACCTCATTTCATATATTTTTCAAGCATTGCTGAAATACTTGGGAGATATGGATTGATTACATATACAATTCCCAAGGTCAGTCCAATGATTGAAAGAAATAAGAACAGGATAAGGTTACGATATGCGCTTAATAACTGATCTTTCAATTTAATCATGGTATAGATTAAGGAAAATGCAAATATATAAATCATTGATTTAACCTCTCATTCCGTTAAAGTAACGCTATTCTTACCATTCCATTAAGAGTTTTTTATCCAAGGATAAAAGATTTGGATATCTTGGAATTAAAAATATACTTATATTCGATACTCGATATCATTTCCGCCCAATTCTCCTTAAGCTCTTGCCATTTTTTCATATTCTGCTTTTCAATCATTCTTGCTATTTGAAAAACATCCTGTCCTGTCGCTTTGGAGTAATTCACAGCCATATTGATTACCTCATACAGATACTGGTTTTGCTTATTTACCAAATCGTTCATACGTTTCGAGGTAAAAATGTACTCCGGTGTATTTACCTCTTTGACCATGGATTCGAAATCAACCTTTATTGTGATGATAATCCTATTGTCATTCACCTTGGAATCAAGATTCGTTTTAGAATGGGAAACCATCAATCCTACTTGATTCTCAACATAGATAGGATAATTTCGTATGATGTCTTTGATAAAATTTATTCCAGTGGATGTGTCTTCATCAAGATAATCCCTTAATTTTAATTTATCAAATACCGCATACCCCGGGGTTAGAAAGCTGGACTCCTCGGGTACCAGATATGGAATTAGTACACTGGAATAGGTCTGTTTCATCTCATTTAATAAATTCACCAAGGAATTATCATTTCTGGTAACCAAATCCTCCTGCTTTTGCCTGATTGCTTCCAAATCTTCATTGATTTTTTGCTTATTCTTGATTCCTTTCTCCATAAAGTCAGCAGCTTTACTATCCTTCGTTATATAAAATAAAGCATCCATTTTGATTGTCTCATCCCTGGAAAGGAAATCAAGGCAGACATCAATCCCATTTTCTGCTGCAGCATCACCAATCAGAAAATATCCGGTATGTCCCAATGAAATGGATTTTGTCGCTTTCGCCTTTAAATCTTCATAGGCTTCGTAAGGGGTTTTCCCTACACCCTTGGTGATTTCCTCGGTTGCTTCGCCGGCTTCAGGATCTGCACCACCGGCAGCGTTAAACAATGCGCTCAATGTATATCCATTCTGATCGTAGTCAATTGCCAAAACGCGGATAAGATTAATCTCATCAATTTCTTTCCGGCTCATATCATGGGTGCATCCGGTAAACAAAAAGACCACGATAAGAAATTTACCTATCAAGCATAATATCCTTTTCATGATAACTCCCTTTTCCACATTATTTTTGTTTCACACGGTTTTCCGGTGCAATCTTTTTCGACCTTTTTGTAAAGTACTTAATCGGAAAACGGAATAAGGTATCCTTATGATTGGACGTTTCTACATCAACGAAAGGTGACATGTAGGCAACTCCATAATTATCAAGACTGCACAAATGGGTGATAAGTAATATTAATCCTGCTGTCATTCCAAAGAAACCAGCGATAGCAGCAAGAATTGCCATGATAAATCTTGTTACACGTATCCCACTGCTTAAATCCTGGTTTGGAAGTATGAATCCTGCAATGCCGGCTAAAGCAACGATGACAACGACGGTTGGCGATACAATTTTCGCCTCAACCGCAGATTGGCCAACAACCAAGCCACCCAGTATTGACATCGCAGTTCCCACCGTTTTGGGAAGCCGTAAGCCTGCTTCAATCAATATCTCAAAAGCAATCAGCAAACCAAGAACCTCCGATGCAGAGGAAAACGGTACGTTCTGCTTTGCTTGCTGAATGGATAAGGCAATCTCCGTCGGAAGCATTTGATTTTGGAATGTCGTTGAAGCGATATAAAATGCTGGCAAAAAGGTCGTTAATATCATTGCAATATAACGAATTACCCGTAAGGAAGAACCAATAAAATAATGATTGGCATAATCCTCCGGTGACTGCATGAGCATAGGCAGTTGGCAAGGCAGGATATATACAAACGGAATACCATCAACGACAACCGCAACTCTGCCATCCGAAAGATTTGCCGAAATACGGTCCGGTCTTTGGGTATACATTATCTGCGGAAAAATACTTTTATTATTATCCATAAGATATTCCTCAATGAATGCCGGTGTTGATATATTATCAATATCCAGATTGTTGATGGTATCCCGAATTCGATTTACGGTATCCATATCTGCAACATTACTTAGATATACGAGTGCGATATCTGTTTTGGATAGTTTTCCTGCATTCAATTGCTCTATTACCAGATATTCTGATCGTATTCTCCTACGAATTAGAACGGTATTCGTTCTAAGTACCTCATTAAAGGAATCCTTGGCACCCTTCATTACTCCCTCATCCGTTGGTTCGGATATGGAACGTTTATCGAAAGTTCTTACATCAAAAATCAACGCTTTCTGCTCCTGATCAAATACCAAAGCAGCCATACCGCTTAAGATATAGCGTAGCAATAAATCATAATCCGTTACCTCGCTGGCAAAAGCATGGTATGCACCACCTTCCAGAAGAAACTGCATCAATTCCTTTTCTGACTTAATATTCTTTAAATTCTCATTCTCTGATAATGGTTGAAGAATTGTTTCATCTAACATCATTGTATTCATTAAACCATCCACACCAAATAGATGGACTATGATACCACTATGCGCAACATTCAACGGGCGTTGAACAATATCACCGCTTTTATTAAATAGGGCTTTCAGATTTGCTGAACTGATTGTTTTATCCATACAACACCTCGATTCTTAATGCATATCCACAACCTATATTTTCCCTCTTATGCCCATAAATATACATTTAGGATAAAGTAAGATACCTTGGTAAGCTACTTCAAATGCATTCATTAGATTTGCAATCCTTTTCCCTACAATGAATAGATCGCCTTGCCAATCCATTCCTCTCTATCAAAAGCAAGTTAAATTGGTAAACCAATTCACTTGTCATGCATAAAAAAAGCCTGTAAGAGAATACGATTGCATCTCATTACAGACTTTTATTCATAAGCGTTAGGTATTGAATTCAAAAACAATCCTCTACCACATCTTTAATATGTACCGGTAATACTTTCCCCTTCACCAAACGATTTAGAAAATCGTCTGCTTCTCCCTCATCATCCGTAAAATCTTCTACTAAGGAATAATTCATCGGTTCTTTATGTTGAAATCCATCTTTGTAGCATTCAATACTATAATGCGTATTATTGAAAAATAGATGATATACTACTTGGATATGGTCTGATTTCACACAAGCCGTTTTTGACTTTAAGTACTGCCTTAACAAGCTTACGCCTCCTCGACATTATATTTTTATCGTTCTGTTATAAATTTTATACACGAATAGTATATCATAATTTTAACGGAGTCTAAATAGAAATTCTCAGATAACGCTATGTAATTTGTAGATTTATTGTTATTTATTGCTTATTTTTCTGCCATTTTACGGTTAATAAATATAAAATTAGCAATACTTCCATGTACTTCTAAATGGACATAGATATAAAGATGGGCTGTTGCAAAATAATAAGGATTACTATGGGTACCCTGTATATTTAGCAACAGCCGCATCCATTTTATGACCACTAGAATCGGCAATAATTTAATCTATAATGTTTCATTTTCATATTGCATGTTTGCTAACCTTACATAATCCTCATAGCGTTCCTTAGCATTCTCTTCCGCTTGCGCAAAAAGTTCCTCTGCCTCTTTCGGGAATGCTTTTGCTAAGGAACTGTAACGTACTTGACCAAGCAGGAATTCTCGGAAGTTTTCCGTAGGTACTTTTGAGTCAAGTATGAAAGGATTCTTTCCTTCTTTTTTCAACTGTGGATTATAGCGATATAAGTGCCAATAACCACATTGAACCGCTTTCTTAATAGTAGCCATGCTCCGTCCCATACCTTCCTTAATACCATGGTTAATGCATGGTGAGTAGCAAATTACAATGGAAGGACCCGGATGTGCCTCTGCTTCGCGGAACGCTTTCACTAACTGGCTGTTGTCAGCATGGATTCCCACCTGTGCCACATAGACATTGCCATAGGTCATCATCATGCGTCCAAGATCTTTCTTTCCTTGCTTCTTACCGGAGGCAGCAAATTTAGCAATCGCTGCTGTAGGAGTTGCTTTGGATGCCTGGCCACCGGTATTGGAATACACCTCTGTATCAAATACCAAGACGTTGATATCCTCTCCTGAAGCCATAACATGGTCTAATCCGCCGTAACCGATATCGTATGCCCATCCGTCACCACCAACCAACCAGATGGAACGCTTGGTCAGGTAATCCTTTTTCTCTTTGATATCTTTTACGACATTCACGAGTTCTACATCTGTAGAAGTAAAGTTTTCAAGCACTTCAAGAACTTTCTTACCTGCTTCTTCACTTGCTTTACCATCATTCTTATAATGGATCCAGTCATGGCATGCTTCCTTAATTTTTTCCTCAACATTGGAGTCAATTAAGAAGCGCATATCTTCTTCCAGCTTATTTCGCATCTGCTTTACTCCAAGATACATACCGTAGCCAAACTCTGCGTTATCCTCGAATAGTGAGTTTGCCCAGGAAGGTCCTTGCCCTTTGCGGTTGATTGTATAAGCTGTACTTGGTGCCGATGCCGCCCAGATTGAGGAGCATCCGGTAGCATTGGCAATCATCATTCGTTCACCAAAGAGCTGTGTTAAAAGACGGATGTAAGGTGTTTCACCGCAACCTGCACATGCACCGTGGAACTCTAGTAATGGTGGTTTAAATTGCGTTTCTTTAAAGGTAGGACCATAGTTAAGATCTTCTTTAAAGCTTACATTTTCAACAACAAAGTTCCAATTTGGAATCTCTTTCTCAAGTTGTGTCTCAATTGGCTTCATGATTAATGCTTTCCCCTTAGCCGGGCAGACATCTGCGCAGTTACCGCAACCCGTACAATCCAGAGGACTGATCTGAATCTTAAAGTATAGTCCTTCGTATTGACGACCGACAGCTTTCTTAACAGCGAAGGTATCCGGTGCTTTTGCTAACTCTTCCTCGTTTATTAAGTATGAGCGAATTACTGCATGTGGGCAGACAAATGCACATTGATTACACTGGATGCAACGTTCTTCGATCCATTCCGGAACATTAACGGCAATACCGCGCTTTTCGTATGCGGTAGTTCCGGCAGGGAAAGTACCATCCTCGATTCCCTTGAAAGCACTAACAGGCAAATCTCCTCCCTTAAGTTCTGACATCGGGCGCATTACTTTACGGATGAATTCCGGTTCGTTTACTTCTTTTTGATCGTCATCCGTGAGGCTCCTCCAGCTTTCCGGAACCTTAACTTCATGAATTTGCTCAATCCCTTTGTCTACGGCATCATGGTTCATCTTAACAACTTTTTCACCCTTTTTGCCGTACATCTTATTAATACCTTCTTTTAATTCTTTTACTGCTGTTTCAAGCGGTATAATATCCGTTAGTTTAAAGAATGCCCCCTGCATGATCATGTTAATGCGATTGCCTAGTCCGATTTCTTCCGCAATTTTAATCGCATTCACCGTATAGAACTTCACATTCTTCTCAGCAATCCTGCGTTTTAAAGAATTCGGAAGATTGGTATCTAATTCCTCATCACTCCAATTGGTATTAAGTACAAAGATACCTCCGTCCTTAATGCTTTCTAAGATCGGGTATTTATTAACATAGGATTGATTATGGCAAGCAATATAATCTGCGTGGTTTACCAAATACGTTGATTTAATCGGTTCCTTTCCGAAGCGAAGGTGGGATACGGTAATGCCACCGGACTTCTTACTATCATAGTCAAAGTATGCTTGAACATACAGATTGGAATTCTCACCAATAATCTTGATCGCTTGTTTATTCGCACCAACGGTACCATCGGAACCAAGTCCCCAAAGCTGGCAAGCCTTCGTACCTTCCTGCTCTACATTGAATTCCTTTGGTATATCCAAAGATAAATTTGTTACATCATCAATAATACCAATCGTAAAGGAATTCTTAGGAGTCTCCTGTTTCAGGTTGTTAAATACCGCTGCTATCTGCGCTGCAGTCGTATCCTTGGATGCTAAACCATAGCGTCCGCCAACAATGATTGGTGGATTTGGGACTTTTAGAAAGCTTGTACATACATCCACATATAGCGGTTCACCTGCGGAGCCAGGTTCCTTCGTACGATCCAGTACCGCAATTTTCTTCACAGTCTTAGGTACTAATTTTAATAAATGATCCGTAGAGAATGGACGATATAAATGAACCTTAATTAATCCATACTTCTCTCCCTGACTGTTAAAATAGTCAATCGTTTGCTCAATGGTTTGCGTTACGGATCCCATAGCGATAATCAGATATTCCGCATCCGGTGCGCCGTAATAATCAAACAAACCATATTTTCTACCCGTATACTGTTCCATCTTACCCAAGTATTCTTCTACAATCGGAATGATATTCTTGTAGAATGGATTTGCAGCTTCTCTGCCTTGGAAATAGATATCAGAGTTCTGTGCCGTACCTCGAATTACCGGATGATTTGGTGTCAAAGCATTGTCACGGAATCGTTTTACTGCATCCATGTCTATCATTTCTGCATAATCACGGTATTCCAATAATTCGATCTTTTGGATCTCATGGGAAGTACGGAAACCATCAAAGAAATGAAGGAATGGCAGTCTGCCTTTAATAGCTGCAAGATGTGCAACAGGAGCCAAATCTGCCACTTCCTGAACAGAACCGGAGCAAAGCATAACATAACCTGTCTGCCTTGTTGCCATGACATCCTGATGATCACCAAAGATACTTAATGCATGCGTTGCAATCGCTCTTGCACTACAGTGGATGACACCCGGCAATTGCTCTCCGGCAGTTTTATACATATTGGGAATCATCAACAATAAGCCTTGGGAAGCCGTGAATGTTGTTGTCAATGCTCCGGCTTGCAAAGATCCATGATAAGCGCCGGCAGCACCCGCTTCCGATTGCATTTCTACAACATTCACCTTTTGACCAAAAATATTCTTTCTTCCATTGGCAGCCCATTCATCAACCACCTCTGCCATTGTAGACGATGGTGTGATGGGATAAATTGCAGCCACATCCGTAAAGGCATAAGCAGCATATGCAGCAGCGGTATTACCATCTACTGTCATTTGAATTTTTGCCATGATTTACACACTCCTTCTATAGTTTACTTCCATTATCTACCCAATCCTTCGCATCGATAACACTCTCTATGGAAGGTTTATTTACCATATCGACTTTATAACTCTCCTCTGCATTCTGCCATGCTGCCGTTCCTTCATTATTGGTAGGAGCTTTTGCTTTCAAGCGCTTGTTATCTCTACCTTGGAAATTATCAATTTTTTTCACAGTCATTGTAATACCTCCATTAACTTTTATTATCATTAATATCAGTTGCTCATTCGTTAGGTTTTGCTAAGGTACATTGTTTCCGTTTTTCATCATAACTATTACAATTTATTCTCTTTCTTTTTATGAAAATAAATAATTCATCTATTAGGTAATATCAGAATGAAAATTGGTAATCCAATTCCGTTTTTTATGACAAAAAACAGCGTATGATTCCCATCCATAATCGTTGGATAAGAACCATACGCTGATTTAAAAGTCGCCATAGATTATTTACTGATAAACAAGACACCAAGTGTATTGGGTCCACAATGGGAGGAGATTACCCCACCTGCCTGCGTCACAATCACTTCCCTAAATATATGAAGCTTCATCAGGTAGCCCTTTACTTCATCAATGACATCATCAGAGCAACCGGAATGCGTAATAAATACACGGTCCGGCTCTGCATTCTTTAATTCCTCTTCCAAATCACTAACATATTTTAGAATAACAGATTTTTGATTACCTCGATATTTCTTTGCTACATCCATTTTACCGTTGATTACAGCAATCTTTGGCTTTAATTTTAAGGTATTGGCAAGGAGAGCGGTTACTGCAGAACATCTTCCGCCTCGATGGAGGAAGGTTAATGTATCAACAACAAAACTTGCACGAACCTTTGGGTTAATTCTATTGTTATCCTCGATGATTTCTGTAACTGAGCAGCCTTTCATGGCTAATTCAGCTGCACGAACAATCTGAAGCCCAATCCCTGTTGATAAGTTCTTTGAGTCAATCACATACAAATCAGGGTAATCCATATTTTCTGCAGCCAGTCGCAGAACATTACAAGTAACAGACATAGCTTCTGATATACCAAAGAATATGATTGGTCGTTTCTCATTAACATATGGTGTAAGAATATCTATTACATCCCCTATGGAAGGAGCCGCTGTCTTTGGAGTCTCGCCAGTCCGGTCCGACCATTCATATATTTGCTGCGGACTTACCTCAATTCCATCTTTCAAAGACTTATCTCCCAAGGAAATCATTAATGGAATAATACCAATATCATACCTCTTAATGAGATCTTCTGATAAATCACAAGTACTATCTGCAAAAATTTTTACTTGATTCACTTTCGATTCTCCTTTTGTGATTTCACCTAGGAAAAATCGTTTTTCCATTTTCCCAAGTATTTAGTATTTGTAATATAAAAGATTAGACAATCATGTATTAATATTATCATAAGTTGCCATATTTCTTTTGTCAATAGATATCCTCTATATCGCTTCATTCATTTGTATAGCTAGATTTCATTAAAAGTAATTTTCTCGAAGATTAGGTGCAAAAAACGTATGATTTTACCCAGGAATGCAATTATACTGCTTAAGGATAAAATCATACGCTTAAAAACGCATTCTTTATTCTTTGTTTTCTACTAAGCGTTTTTCTCCTGTTAATTTGCGGATTTCCGTAATATTCTGCGTAAATTCTAATACACCTAAGAATTCACCTTCTTTGCTTCTTACAGCAAAATATCGAATATGAATAAATCGATCCCCCATTTGAATCCAGAAATCCTCATGGTCTTTCTTTCCGGATTTTAAATCCTCTACGATACCCTCAACAATATGCACACTTGCCGGTGGATGGCAATTTTGTACCTGTCTGCCGATAACAGCTTTCGTTCTTGGAAAGATTCTTTCCGGTCCCTGAGAAAAATATTTCACAACACCGTCCTTGTCTACAAAGGTAATATCTACCGGCATGGTATTCAGCATAGCCTCTAATTCTTGCTGCGTAAAGCTGCCGGTCTCAAGCGTAATGTAACCTTCTCCTGCCGGCTTCTCTCCTTGCTGTTGTGCCTTTTTCTCAATATTTACACGAACTGGTTTCCATTCTTTTACCGGCTTATAAAGGCAAAAGCCAATTTCATCACTTTCCCTTGCGATTTTAAGCCACTCGTCTTCTGCCAATGTTTCTAATGTCATTGGAAAAAGAATATTTTCCTCTTTAAAAATCATCTCCTCAACCCTACCCAGGGCTGCTATTAGTTGCTCCGCTGCTGCTTTTCTATCAGCAGGTTCATTAGAAAAGATTTGAACACATTCCTTAATTGCATCCCGTATCTCATCATCCACGCCCCACATTACCTTTGGAGGTGCGGTAATACCATACTTTTCAAGATATGGGAAAAGCAGATTTTCTTTCCGTAAATAATGCTTATCAATTTCCAGCAATTCTGTCAGGTTTTCTCTTAGGTTATAAAGACTATTATTATCGGATGCTTGTAAAAACTGTTCCAGGTTTGGTTTGATTTTCTTAGTTATCAAACGTTCGATAGCTCTATTTTCCATCTTAAAAGTATGAACCGGATGACCAGGTATCTCGCCCGGATCTTCTGACTGATGGATTTCCTCAATCGATCCTTTGAAAACTGCCGCATGAACATCGCAAAGTCTTTGCACTTCACTGACGGGCATACCTTCCCTAATCAATGCATTCTCCATCATAGAGATTTCTGTAGGAGATACACCTTCGATTAGTTTTGCAAATCGTTCCTTTACTTCCTCAACACTCTTGCCATCATGCAGTTCCATAATTAGCTCTCTAAGAACTTTCTGCCTGTACTCCCGATTATTAATGTACTCACTCATATCATTTCCTCCTTTTATGTATAGCTTTTCCTTTTATGTTAAATTATACTCAGGTTCATGGCATTATAAAAAAATGATGATGGCTACTCCCGTGTGCCTATCCATAATACCGTATGTTTTCTTCTGATTACCTGATTTATAAAAATAGCAGGTCACAAAAGTATGACCCGCTATTTTGTTATTGGATATGACAACTAAAGTATCTGCTGCCTTATCCATTAGCTATTTATCATGTTCACCCTCTTTGTTGTGCGGTTTTTTCTTTTCCGGTTTATAGTAGAAAACTTTGATTACATAATCTTTCTCAGATTCTACTCCAAATAAGAACTGTCCGCATTTATCAGTGAAGGTAAAGGTAACCGGTTCTAGATCACAAGTATCGTAGCAATCTTTTGATTCCTTTTTTTTAAATAATTTAACAACTGCTCCTTCAACTGGTTTTCCATTAGGGAATTTTACTTCACCATGGATTGCGGCTCTTTTCTCCTCATCCAAAACGATGCAAAGATCGATTTCTTCATTGGGTTTAATACGATCATATCCGGTCAGATCGATTCTTTCTAACTTCCAGCCCATTCATGCACCTCCTTTCCCTATCAATGGAAGGAGATCCGGGTATTCCCTTTAATCGCCTTCCTATACTATTCTATTCGTTTTGTCGAATTATGTTACTTGTATAGGAATGCAATCATAAAATTCATATCCCGTTTATCTCAAACGAGCTGGCAAGTCCTCTTACTTATATTGGATTATATAATAATCCGTCTTTAAGAAAGATAATGCAATAAATCTTGGCAACGTATAAGAACAGCTCTAACGGGTGCCGCTTCAACTTCGGGTACTTTAATCGGGGCTGCGAAAAGGAAATATTCGCCCTCTTCGATTTCTTTTAGTCGTAATCCCTCCAGTATTACAATATCCGCTTCCAATAGTTGGATATGGGTGGGATGCTCTGGCTGACTTCTTTCGATACCTAAGGAATCGATACCTACCCCTTTGATCTTCATATCTCTTAGATAAGCAGCTCCGGAAGCATCCACATAAATAAAGTTACTTTCCAATATATCCTCGAAGGAATTACGTGTCTTTAACAAGACAAAATCCCCTTCGCAGATATTCTTTCCTTTCAAATCTTCTGCTGTGACTTTATCCACACATGCACTTAGATCCAATACCTTACATTTGGTAATGACTTGATTAAGACGAAGCGAATCAACCTTCGTTCCCCCAGGAATCATGTGTAGAGAGCGATCCAAATGTGTTCCTGTGTGCATATCCATCTCTATTCTGCTTTCATAGACACTACTTGTAGTAAAATCTTGCTCTACGATTATCCTGGGGCGTTTTTCCTCCTTGCCGTTGTAAACTGGCATATCATGAAAAATATCCATCGAAATATCATAAATTGGAAATGCTTTGGTTGTCATTATTATCCTCCTTACTCATGCAAACTTGGCATATTATATATTCCACCATTTTCTTCCATCCCGAGCCAACAACTCAAATGCACTTACCGGTCCCATAGAACCGGCATCATAATTAGGAAACTGCAAAATCTTATTCTCACGATACTTAATGATTTGGTCCGCAAATGACCATGCCGCTTCTACCTCATCCCATCTTGGGAATAGCGTTGCGTCCCCACGCAGAATATCATATATCAAGCGCTCATACGCTTCCGGTGTATTTCCTTGCGTAGGATTGTAATGACTTGTATCCATCTTTGTTGGAATAATCCCATTATGGGTTGTAAAATCCTTGGTATTAAATTGGAAAAATACCCCGACATTTGGTTGTATCCTAAGTACCAGCAAATTGGGATCCTGGATTTCTTTATCTTGAAAATACAATATATTTGGCAAATCTTTAAACTGAATCACGATTTCACCGGACGCTGTTCCCATTCTCTTCCCGGTTCGAATGTAGAATGGCGTACCAGCCCACCTAAAATTATTAATATGAAGCTTTAATGCTACAAAGGTCTCCGTGTTGGAATCTGCCGGTACATTGGGTTCTTCCCGATAGCCTGGGACCGGTGTTCCATCAATGACTCCTTTGCCATACTGACCGAATACAACATTATTCCTTAGGAATGCCGGAGTTATTTCCTCAATCGCTTGTAAAACCTTCTGCTTTTCCGTACGGATGGAATCCGTTTTTAGATTAATCGGTGGTTCCATAGCAACTAAGGAAAGTATTTGTAAAATATGGCTTTGCACCATATCTCTCATAGCTCCGGATTTCTCATAATATCCGCTTCGCGTACCTACACCCAGTTTTTCTGTAAGCGAAATTTGGACATTATCAATAAATTTATTATTCCAAATCGATTCAAAGACGGTATTGCAAAAACGCAGTACCATAATATTTTGAATCATTTCTTTCCCAAGATAATGATCAATTCGATATATACTTCTTTCATCAAACACTTCCAGCAATTTGTTGTTCAGCTTTCTGGCAGTCTTTAAATCTTTACCGAACGGCTTCTCAATAATTAACCGGCTCCAAGAACCTTCTTTCTTAGTCATATTGCTTTCATGTAATCCGGAAACAATCGTTTCAAAATATTCCGGTGCAACCGCAAGATAAAATACGCGGTTACCTCCGGTATTCGCCTTCCCGTCAAGTTCATCCAAATATGTTTTCAGGCCTGTAAAACCCTCTTGGTTCGTAAAGTCAAACTGATAATAATGCAACATATTCGCAAGTCTCGCCCAATGCTTATCATCTACTTCATTACGGGAAAAATCACTAAGCGTTTTATACATATCCTGTTTATATTCTTCTTCGGACTTGTTCCTACGTCCCACAGATACAATAGCAAAATTCTTTGGCAGCAATTTATCCACAACCAAGTTATATAAAGCAGGGATTAGCTTCCTATGAGTTAAATCACCTGTTCCACCAAATATCACAAGGATTGCTGATAAATTATTCTCTACATTCGCCATATTGATCGCCTCCCTTAATCCTTAATTGCAAAACCATGATCCGCCAGTGTTTTCTTTACCGTCTCTAAGGCAATCTTTTTCATTGCGGCTCCTTTTGGAATTGTCATAAATCTACCTGCGGTAGCCAGCATTCCTGGTTTCGTAATATCATGAAAACCCAAACCGGCCAATATTTCTTTCATTTCCGGATATTCACTGCAAAGTTCATATACGGTCTTATTCAAATCAACCAATTTTGAAACCATAAGATTCCCGCCTTTCACAAATAACTTAGCATTCATTTATGTAATCTATCATTCACTTGTTAAAAGTATACATGGTTCACTTACCAAATTATTCAAAATGATTGAAACAAGATGAATGACAAACGAACTTTCCAATAAAGGTAAAAGTATTCCTATATAAGTTTACCATATATGTAAAAAAATACTGTGATGTAAGTCACAGTATTTTTTTACATTTCGATATCAAAACCGTTTTATAGAATATATTAGAATACCAGCTCTTTAAAAATTGCATTTACGGTTGTCATTTCCTTTAAACGGTGTACATTTGAACCGCAAAAAATCAAACCTTCCTCTATGTTTCCTCGGACAGCATCTATCAATGCTTTCGTAATACAGTAAGGAGCCACTTTGGGGCTGCAATGTTCCAGGCAATGATAACATTTTTTTATCGGAAGTTTCCCTTCCGCTTCAACGCGTTTCATAAAACCATTCATTATGGCACGACCCGGCATGCCTACGGGACTGATTACGATCTTAACATCCTCCTCTTTGGCATCGATATAGGCTTGCTTATAGGCTGGACTGGCATCACATTCCTTGGTAACTACGAATCGTGTTGCAATTTGAACGCCATCTGCCCCCAAGGAAAGTGCATGCTTTACATCTTCCTGATCAAAGATGCCACCTGCCACCACAACCGGTATATGCATTTGATATTTTTCTTCAAATGCTTTCTTATAACTGATAATATCTTTGATTTCCTTATCAAAATCAATTGCATCCATACGGTCTAATTCTTCCTTACGAAAGCCAAGGTGTCCTCCGGCATGCGGACTTTCAACAACGATAAAATCTGCGGTTCTTTGATATTTTTTGTCCCACATCTTAAGAATAACGGAAGCTGCTTTCAAACTTGATACGATTGGAGCAATCTTCGTTTTAAATCCCTTTACCAAAGCCGGAAGCGATATTGGCAGTCCTGCCCCTGAAATAATCACATCGGCACCCGCCTCACATGCTGATTGTACATAACGTTCATACTGCTTTGTTGCCACCATGATATTCACACCGATTATCCCACCGGCAGCCAATTCTCTGGCTTTTTTCATATGATTTTTTATGGCTTTCAGATTTGCCTCTATTTGATTTTTTTCAAAATCCGGCTCATCATAACCAATCTGCGCTGTAGAAATGATTCCTATACCACCTTCCTTAGCAACAGCGCCTGCCAAATTTGATCTGCTTACTCCAACTCCCATTCCGCCTTGAATAATAGGGATTTTTGCAATCAAATCACCAATGACGAGAGGTCTCATTCTCATTTTCGTATTCTCCTTTACTAGGTCAGTCATTTATATGCTCTCCGTTACATTTACCGATGAATAAAGCATAAATTATTTTGATTATCAAAGTATCTCTTATAAAATATCCGGTGTTACCACCGGTCTATTGCAATTATACAGAAATGAAGTTATGCTGTCAATATATAATAGTAATATTTTCTTTATTATGTAGTATTATTTACCATGTTCATAGGTTGATTCAATTCCTATTGCCATAAACAAGTGTATCCGCTAGCCGATTCGCTTAACAAAAACAATAAGAATTAACATACCAATTCTTTCATCCTGATTAAAAAAGATACGTAAATGGAAGCCGTTTTCTATCCTCTTCCTTACGTATCCTTTATTTTTAATTTATTATGCGTAACTTGGTACTAAGTTAATTTTGAAAAGGTGCTAATGTCAGACGAATAAAATATCCTTGATTATGGTGGCAAACCGGACATTCCTTCGGAGGCATATTACCCCAATGAACATGTCCGCAATTTAAGCACATCCATCCTTGCTCAACATCGGATACAAATAGTTTATTTTCCTCCAATAATCTTGCGAATCTTGCAAATCGATCCCCATGCGTTTTTTCAATTTTCGCAATTGCCCGGAAAGTAGCTGCGATTTTAAGAAAACCTTCTTTCTCCGCAATATCGCCGAATTCCTTATATACTGGATCATACTCTTCATATTCATTGTGCTCTGCTGAACGTAAAAGTTTAATCACATCGTCATGAATATCTACCGGATATGAACCATCCACGTGAATATTTTCTCCTGCCAGCTCTTTTAAATAATTATAGTAGATTTCGGCATGCTCCTTTTCTTGATTTGCAGTAAATGTAAAGATTGCTTCAATCACATGAAGATTTGCCTTTTTTGCCTGCGAAGCAGCAAATGTATAACGGTTTCTGGCTTGGCTTTCTCCGGCAAACGCACGCATAAGATTATCCTTTGTTCGACTATTTTTAAAATCTGTTGCCATTTTTATACCTCCTAAGATTCTTCTCCTAAAGTATACCCAATTTAATAGCAAAAATTGTATTGCATTATAAAATATGAGAAAAATCCGGAAAGTAATATGTTCAGCCATGGTGCATAATAGCTATGTTCCAATATTTTTGCGACTAAGAGATACCGGCAATTTCAAGTAACGCATCTTCCTTCAGTATCAATATGGATTTATTATTCACGGAACGAATGATACCATCCTGCTCCAGTTGACCCAGTTTACGGCTTACCGTTTCTCTCGCGATACCAAGATAGTTGGCAATTCCTTCACGGCTAAGCGGTAAATGTATCAAAGTACCCTCAGGTACACTGCTTCCATATTTACCTTTAAACTCAATGAGTAAACTTCCCAAACGTGAATCCACATTACGAACACCCATACTTTGCAGAGCATTCTCCAACCTCGCCATACGTTGTCCCAATTCATCAATAATTTTAATCGCGATTTCAGGATAACGATGGATTAATTGCTGAAACTGCTGCTTTGATAATACACAGGTTTTTACATCTTGTAATGCTTCAACGAAGAAGGAAGCCGTCTGATTACTCAGAAGATTATGCTCCCCAAAGAAGTCACCTTCCGAAAATATATATAAAATTTGCTCTCTTCCATCCGCCGTATACTTATAAGCCTTTGCACTGCCCTCATGCATAATAACGATTGATTCTGTCTTCTCCCCTTCGGAGACGATAATTTCTCCCTTTTTATAATCTCGATGATGAATCAATTCTGCAATTCTACTCAATTCTTCATTATTTAATGAAGAAAAAATCGGAACACGGTGCATGCAAAGATCATGTGTACAGTGTCCACAGTTGCACGCAATTGGCATTGTAAACACCTCCTTTAATCCTGTCTTTGAATTAAAAATGATTTGTTTTGATACTTATCTATTCTATCATAATATATGGAATCAAAAAGTGTCAAGATAGTAAACAGTGGTTGCAATAGACCGGTTTAATTCATTTAATAAATAATTTTTATATGCATATTCTTTTTGATTCATGACATAATAAATAACAGATACGGTTAAGAACTTAGCTTCTTAGTTGATGACTAATCGAACAAGTTCAATCGTATCGATCAGATTAAAGTTGTAATCTCGTCTCAGGATTACAAGCAGTGCCAGAGTTGTTCAGAGATTTGGAGGCTGATGGTATTGGACAGTTTAATTCTTTGATGAAAGAATTTCGTCTTCCGTCAAACATTAGCAAGTATCATACCTTAAAATGGTATATCTTGCATGAGGTAACTCAAATCGAAGACAAATTCTAGCAACTGAATATGGAATGAGACACCAAATGGTAAAAGCAGGGATATTAGATATTCCTGCTTTTATCATTTGATACGTATGTTATTAAATCATGACCGGTAGGATTTTGGAATAACCGTAATCCGAATTCACTGGCTACGGATAGAATATGATCAAAGATATCGGATTGAATATTTTCATAAGTCACCCAATCCGTCGTATTAGTAAATGCATAGATTTCCAGTGGCAAACCATATTCTCCGGACGGGAGCTGACGCACAATTTGCGTTGCATTCTGCTGTAATCCCGGATGATGCCTCAAATAGTTTTGAATATAAGCCCGGAAAGTTCCTATATTCGTCATATGTCTGCCGTTTACCAATACTTCCGTTTCATCATGGTATTGCAAGTTGTATTCTTCTATTTCTTTTTCCTTTTGCTCAATATATTCCTTTAAATAATGAATTTTTTTAAACTTCTCAATCATCTGCGGTGTACAAAACCCAATACTGTTTACATCTATATAGATGGATCGTTTCAACCTTCTTCCGCCATAATCCTTCATTCCCCTCCAGTTCTTAAAAGAATCAGATACCAGGGAATAGGCCGGGATGGAAACAATACTTTTATCAAAGTTTTGTACCTTAACGGTATTCAATGTAATATCAATAACATCACCATCGGCACCATACTTACTCATTTCAATCCAATCACCGATGCGAAGCATATCATTCGAAGTTAATTGAATACCGGCAATAAATCCAAGAATCGAGTCTTTAAATACAAAGGAAAACACGGCAGCAAATGCACCGATACCACTTAACCAGATGATTGGACTTTCTCCCATGATTTTCGCAATCATGATAATGCCGATAATAATAAAGGATACAATCTTAACCACCTGTAAGAACCCAGTGATTGGTCTAATTCTTGAAATCGGATAGGTACGATAGATATCATTAACGACATCTAAAAATTCATTAATTACCAATATTAAGATAACTAAAATATAGATAAAGGCAAATCTCTGTATAATCCCCACGAATTTAGGAAATGTTGGTGCGAAACTATAAACGATGATTCCCGGAGCAAAGTTCGATGCTCTTTCGAAAAGCTTTCTCTTAAGCAGTAAATCATCCCATTGATATTTGCTTTTCATTACAATCTTTGTCATAATCCTTAGGATGACCTTCTTAATAACTAAAAGCGTAAGAATGCAGATGATCAATATCAGCAATACCATAATACCATAGGAAAGGTAAATCGCTGCACGTTCATTGATTCCCTTTTCTAATAAGAAATTCGCAATATATGGCATAAAGTATAATTCCTTTCTCCCTTAATTGATGTCTATTATCCATAAAATATATACGTATCATTCCACTACTTACCATGGATTTATTTCATTCTACTTTATCATATCATACATACCTAAAAAATCAATAAAAGCATCAAGATATATTTAATCA
>Ga0207747_1000430_pt1 | contig 48932 bp, 65 predicted proteins | sample HigsolmetaGSP11D_FD_184839 | JGI IMG/M metagenome (GOLD analysis project Ga0207747, IMG submission 184839) | High solid enriched microbial communities from the Joint BioEnergy Institute, USA - SP1-1-D (SPAdes) | ecosystem: Engineered > Bioreactor > SSF (Solid state fermentation) > Aerobic >...
AAGCTTAAATTATTTAAAATGAGTGTTGACCCTGCTAGTACAGTAAAGTTTGACATACTTTTAGTTTCAATCGGTTTATTTCGCGTAGGAATTGCTTGGCTGTCTGCAAGTATACTCCCCGTTAGTTGAGTATTAAGCGTTTGATTCAATCGGTCATTCGTCGCTTGAATCTTCGACTCAATATCCGCGAGCTTCGTTAAAACATCAACATCTTTCACCGCTTGCTCAGCCGGAAACGTAACATCAACCGGCAACTTGTTCTCGCTATCGATCGGATTACCGTTTTTATCGACTAGCGTAACATTAGGCTGATTGATAACTTTCGTATGAAGCGCGCCGTCCGAGCCCTTCGAATACTCGAAGTCGCCCATCGCGTCATTGTAGTGCTGTGGCGCAACCTTACCGCCATTTGCCGTTTTTAAATTTCGTGTCTGCGGACTTGCCATTCGTATCACCCCAAATCGATATTTATTGTCAGCGGAATAAAACCGTTATCCGGAAACGTTTCCTTGCGCCCATCTGGAAACGTAACTTCAAATTCCGCTTTATACGCGCCAGCCACGCTTGTTGCTTCTTCGCTAAATACGTACCAAACAATGCCGTTTGCCGCGTCTAATATTTCCGCAGGCGCGTCGATAACCACACGGTATGCCGCGTCGGCCATGATAAACCGAACCGCGCAATCGGTTAAATCGACAGGCCCCGATTCACTCCGCGATAATTGCGCCTTTAACGGAATTTTCGAGTCGCCGCGCTTAATCGAAAACATTACGGGCTCACGTCCTTATTATTTTCGTATACTTGCGTTGGGCTTACGAATGAGTATTCGGTATCCACGCGTGAGGGTAGCAGCATTACCAGTCGTGCTTCTTCGTTTACAACCGCTACAACACGCGATTCATCATTCAACACCGTTACTTGATTCATTCGCTTGCCCCGCTCTCCGTTTGCGGGATAACGGTTTTTACGTTTATTCGCGAAATGACCAAATCGCCGATTGCCACCGTATTCAAATCGTTATTGTTAAGCGCGTCATTTAATGTAGTCGGGTCGTAATTATCGGCGTTAACGGTATATTCCACGCCGTCATGCGTCGTAACTAAAAGCGTCACCACTTCGTATCCCTCCTCAATAGTTGCCGCCGCCGCGCGACTGAATAAATAGACGCGTCACCACGTTTGCCGTTACACGCCCGAGGTCGTTCGGCGTGATCGTTATCTCGTGCCACGTACCGCGCGTTACACGCCCGTCGGAATCTTTCGCGAGATATGGCGTGATGTCAACGCCGTCCTCGCTAAGTCCGAGCCCGCTTACCGTTGTGCCGTCGACTTTTACCGTTACGCTCGTTGGCTTTGGGCCAATGTAAATGCCGTAATCAATACCGTGCGTATGTGCGGGTATCGTTACCGTGTGCGTGTGGTTCGGTATGGTCACGGAATGCGAGTGATCCGGTATGGTTACGTTATGGTTATGATCTGGTATTGTAACTCTATGCGTATGGCTCGGAATCGTGACGGAATGCGTATGGTTGCCACTGCTACCAGCGGTATATAAATCGTCGGGGCTGGCCGATAAGTCCACAAGGCGCCCGTTCGCGTCTGTGAATCGGTATGTGTTGACGGCACCGGATACGTTCGGGTTATATTTAAATACTAAATGTCGGTGATCGCCGCCGCTTGAGCTCGTTTGGGTAGTGTCCCCTCCACTAGACGTTGTTTGCGTTGTGCCGCCACCGCTTGTGGTCGTTTTCGTCGTTCCCCCGCCACTAGTCGTTGTCTGCGTTGTGCCGCCACCACTCGAGCTTGTTTGCGTTGAGCCACCGCCCGATTTCGTTGCTTTTGAATAGGCGCGAAACTCCGTTACTTCGTAGTTAAGCATTACGGAGTTAACGCGCACCGCATCTTCCGGCACGTAGAACCGGATGGTCGCCGGATTGTTGGGGTCGCAGTTGTCCGAGTAATCGTTCGTATAGATATTTGTCGCGCCTTGCGCGTAGAGGTCGTTAATCAGTTGCCGTTCCGTTAGACTTGCGATTTCGTCCGCGATATTGTCGCTCTTATTCGCGAGTGTAATCGTTACGTCGCCGGGATTGCCTTCCACGTCGGACTTCGATAAACCGACAATTCGCGTTTGAAAATGCTCGCCTGCTTCCGTATCATTCACGTCAACCATCGCGCCGATTTCGAATTTGTCGATGGAATCTCCGGTGATACGATACAAGTCCGCGGCACTGACCGTATAAGTTACGCGAGGCGTTTTTAGGCCGTTTAAAAGCGCCTTTGAAGCGTTTAATAACTCCGTGGCATCTTCGTAGGACTTATCGCTAAATATGCGCGAAATAACGCCGTATGTGCCAATGGTGTCCGCGTCGATGTACGGTTTGCCGCCGTTGACTTTCTCGATGCCGAGCTGGTTGTCGCCGTCGCCGTAACCGAGCGCATACAACCGCGTGCATAATTGCGATGTGTCGATTTCTTTCGTGATGCCGCGTAAATTCTTGCCGTAGCGAATATAAGCGGACGGTGCATCGTCAAGCGCGATAAGGTTAAGCGTCCACGGGTAAACCGTTGTGTCCCACGTCCACATATACGCGTCAAGAAACGGTTTTGTAATCGAGAATAGCGCCGACAAGACGTTTGTGTTCGACCAGTTGTACGAAAAATTGTACGAAAAGTCGACGCGGCCAACGACCCAATTCAAATCGGACTGAAACGCGAGCAGCGACGAAATATTATCGTATGTCGTCAGGTTGTCGGTTTGGAAGCCGCGAAAAATAACCGTGTCGAGTAGCGTGCTGAGCACGTGTTCGCATTGATACGTGATGAGTTTCGTATTTTCGTCGACCGCTTTGGTTGGCGTGATGATCCGAAACAAGTCGACGCGCTCGTCGCCGTCAAATATTTCCGCATAATAAAACGGCTGACAAAACGCATTTTTTACGTCGTCAGCCGGTAAGGCGAAGGTTGCCGTCCAGACTTCGTTCAGCCGTTTGTCGTAACCGATGGATACGGCGTTTTCGATGATGGCGACTAGTTTGCGGTTTTGGTCGTAGATTTTAATTATACGGAATCACCTCCATGCCATTTAAACTTTTGCGATTTCAATATTCACAGTGTTAACTGTTACACTCCCCGCGCTTGTTTGTTGTATATAAAAGTCATAACTAAATCCACTTTGCAAATAGACCAATCTTGAAAAATTGAGTACTTGTTGTCCTGTGCCGCCACCTATTGGTTGTTTATAAGTGCCATTCTCATACAGTCTTAAATAAGCATTATTTGGTACTTGGGCAGCAAATGTGATATAAGCTGTTATGAGGTAAAGACCTGACTCTTTTGCAATAAATGTACTGCTTGAAAGTTCCCTATTTATGTCAATGGTTACTGTATCAAAAGAAACACGGTAATCTTGGTTTGGGTCCGCAGTGATTGTAGATGATCTTCTTGCAGCTATCTTCGTAGGGAGGGTATGCCTTTCCATGCCTTTTAGATGCTTAAGGTCTGCACCAAAGGTTAGGCCAATGCCGTACTTTCCTTCTTTACTTATGCCCGAATAAAACACATAGTATATGCCGTTGAATTTAGTAACTCCAGTTCTATAAATACCTTTATTATCCCACGTAAATTCCTGTTTTGAGGGTGTTAAAATTTTTGTGGCCATTGAATACGTTATATTGTCATTTGATACGCTATAATACAACGGCATTATTTGTCTATTGTTTTTATCAGGCGTCGCAACAATAAATAATTCGTACCCAACATCCGTGTGAATACAATCGATGTGCCACCCATAGACATTATCTTCATACGTGATATTGAGATTCCTATAGGTACTCCATGTTGATCCGCCGTCAGAGCTTTCTGTATACCATATAGACCAGTTTGCCACAAACCACATTTTATAGACGCCATTTTCATATATAATAGCAGGACTAACAAAATCCTGTACGCTTCTTGTTGCCGAAATAAACGTGTCGGTAGTCGAAAAAGTAACCCCATCCGTTGATGTCTTTCTATAAATATAGACTTTGTCTGCGACATCATCGACATATCGCCAAAATAGTTCCAAACGATTCAGATCAGGATTATAAAGCAAGTGAGTATCTGAATTATATTGCTTCGATGGGTCACTTCCGGCTGGTGTATTGATTGGGTTTGTTAATCCAGTTGGTTTCACCCAATTTATCATATCGTTACTGGCTAATATATGTGGGTTTTCTTTTGATTGGTCTGCATTCGGATACGGAGTGAAAGCCATCCAATATTTATAACCATTCCACGCAGTGTCAAACATTACAACTTTAGGATGATAAGCTTCGTTATCGCCATATGCACTAATCAAATTAAGTTTTACTTGAGCATTTTTATAACTAATGGCCGACAAACTAGCCGCATTGTCAGCTAGCCGCGCGTCGCTATCATCCAATCGTGCTTTTAACGTTGTGAACGTCGTACCATTCGCCGCAACCCTAGCCTGCGCTGCCTCAACGGATGAGTCACCGTTAATCACAATCGTATCTAGTTGCGTTTGCGTGTTTTCCGAGTTTACTAACGCTTGGTCAGCCGTTGACTTCGCATCATTTGCCGTTGTTATCGCTTCGTTTGATTGGTCGATTGCCGCGTTTATTTTATCGGTGCCTTGGCGTAGCGTATCGGAATAGTTGATATGTCCTACCGCCATTGAGCCGCCTCCTTACAAGTATTTAAAGGGAAACTTAACCGTGAGATTAAAATTCAACCCGCTACCGTCGATTCGTACGTCATTATCCCCGGGCAGCAATTCTAAAAAATCGCCGCTAAAATCGTTCATTTTGCTAATTTCCGTCCAGTTTGATGGAAGTTCCGCGGGAAAATTCGGTGCCAAAAAGTATTGATCGTATTCCGTTAACTCAACTTGAAAAACGAAATAACGTTCCCCGTCGATATACCACGATTTATTCGTAAAACTCGGCAAAGTAAACGATTTACCGTTCGCGTTTATCGTAAGCGTACTGGCGCTTCCGGTAATAATAAACGTGGGGCGCGTATTCATGCCAGCGTTTGATACGGTTATAGTTTGCGGATACTGTACCAATTTAACGTCGCTCGTGCCTGTTAACCCCATCGTATACCTCGCCTGAAACGTTATCGCTTCGCTTCCCCACGTTAATTCCGTGCTATCAACGATTGACCTCGCGTATGGGTCGGCGCAAAGAAACGTAAGCGTTGCCGTGCCGAACGTTACTAACTCGCTTAGCACGGTGTCACCGGTCAGTCGCGCCAAGTAATATTTGTCGGGCTCATCGTCAAAAACGAGTTGCTTCGGTTTTCGGTCATCCGGTAGCAGCCACGCCGCCACATCGCGCACGAGGTCACGGTATTCTTGCGGGCTATTCGCGAGTAGCGTCACTTGCACCGGAATTTCGCGCACACCGAGTTCATAACCGTAGTCCCACGCGCCAGCCCGTCCGGGCACCGTCAGCAACTTCGGTGCGATCGGAGGGGCGATTTGGCGTTCTTTTGCGTTGACAATGAAAAAGCCAGCGCTATGCTGGCCGTTAAACGTAAATCCGTTAGTATTCGCCATCTATACGATGCCCCTCCTTCGTTTCGTTTCGCGAACGGTTGCGCCTTGGGCGCGCGACACCGATGGCTCGATTTGCTTGCCGTCAAGCATAACGACAATATCGCCGCCCGATTCGCGGATAGCCCGTTCGATTGCCGCGAGTAATGCGTTGGTTTCCGTAAAGTCGGCGCTGGCCTGCGGTAATTGCGCGTTTTTAATCCACCGGAATAAATTCGCTTGTTGGCCTTCCGTCAGAATCATTTCGTTGCCGAGAACCCGTATATCCCTTTCGGTGAACATTGGCGGCGTCCAATCGAACGCAGGCGAGCCGCCTTCGTGATATTTCGGCAATTCGAACGCGTTAGGACGTACAGGTCCGCCTTGATGACGATTGCGTACCATATCGTTGTACGCCTTCGTGCTGTTTACGAGAAACCGTTGTTGGTCGACCGTTAAATGAACGGTTTTGAATACGGCTTTCTTGAGGTCATCGTCGATTTTTACGATAGATGGGTCGGTTTTAATCTTAACTTCTTTATAAATAGTTTTGCCTGCGATGTCATTCATTTCGCGTAATTCGCCTTGTGCCGTTTTAATCCGCTTAATCTGATCGTCGATTTTTTCAACTTGGGTTTCGTATTCTTCCGTATTTAATTTTCCTTGCGAATGAAGCAGGCCGAGCTTCGACTTTTGATCTTCGAGTTTATCGAGTTGCTTTTGTAAAACTTGAAGGCCTTTGCCGCGCTCCGAAGTCAACCCGACGCTCGATAGAATTAACTGTTCATAAGTCGCCTTTGTTTTTTCAAGCTCCGCAATATCCTTTCGCGTTGTTTCTAATTCTTTTTGTTTTCCGATGATTTTATTTTGAATCGTTTGAAGTGCTTTACGTTCTGTTTCAAGCTGCGCTTCTGCTGCGCGTTTCGACAAAAAGGCTTGGTTTGCTAAACTTTGCTCTTTTTCATTTTGAGAATCCTTATATTTGTTTATTGTTTCATTTGCTTTTGCAATAGTATCTTCATGCTTGCGTATATTATCGACGATACCCTCTCTATCTTTTTCTAAAGATTGTATCTCAGAAATTAAATCCTTTTCTTTCGCGAGTTTATCGTCAATACTATTCAAAAGCTCTATAAACTTCCCTTTTGTTTGTGCTTGAAGTAATTCATACTTCGCCTGCGCTGCCTTTTTAGCAGAATCAGCGTTTTTCGCAAGTGCATTACCTTCCGCGGATATGGCGCGTTCAGTTTCCGGTGACGCTTCGATAATCTTCTTGTTTGCGTCAAGAAATTTCTGCAATTGGTCGTGCGACAATCCGCTTTTCTTTTCGAGTTCGGCCATTTCGTCTTTAAGCGCCTTAATTTTGGACGGGTCGGTTGTTTTTTGTAACTCGCTTTGGATGTCCATGTAACGCAGTAATTCGGCATTTGTTAACGCGTTTTTATTCCGCAGTTCTTCAAACGTGTTCACTGCGTCATCTATTGTTTTAACTTGGCTTTGTGTTGCCTTTATGGTTTCAATTGTAACCTCATTGGTTTTCGACATTGAACTACGCAAGCCAACGAATAACCCCGTTAATAACGATATAGCCGTAATGGCCGCGCCAACTGGTGTTAATGCGAAAGCCCGTAATGCCAACGATATTTTCGTTATCGCGGTCAATAATAAGCCAACACCCGCCGCAGCCCCAGCCGCTTCCAAACCGGTTGTGATTAACGCAGGGTTTAACTTACTTAGCCACTCGATAAAGTCCGTCGCGCCGTCGATAATTTTACGGAAAGTCGGTAAGAATTCTTCGCCTATTTCGATGCTGAGCGTTTCGAGCGCGCCTCTAAATTCTTCAAACGATCCTTTCAACGAGTCCATTTTCGTTTTCGCCACGTCAACAGCTTTTACTTTCGACATTTCCTTCCACATTTGGTTGACGCCGTCGGCTCCGGCACGAAACATAATATTCGCAGCACGCACGGCATCCGTTCCGAAAAGGATTTGTAGCGTTGCTTGACGTTGCTCGTTCGATAAGTTTTTCAATTTATCGTGAAGAATCCCGGAAATTTCCGCAAAAGACTTTAGCTTACCGTTAGCGTCGTAAAAAATATTCGCGCCATCTTTCGTTACGAGCCCGAGTTCTTTGAACAGTTCTTTTTGTTGCTTTGTTTGCGGAATCAAATTGAGCAACATCGTTTTTAGCGAAGTACCAGCATCCGAACCACGTAACCCATATTGCGCGAAAAGCGCCAACGCGGTAGACGTATCTCTAAACGTCATGCCCATTCCGCTAGCAACCGCCGACGCTTGCGACAAGCCCATCGCCATTTCTTTTACGTCCGTGGCCGAAGCGTTGGCCGCGCCCGAAAGTATATCGGCTGCGTCCGCCACTTTTAGATGATCGTCACGAAACGCATTCAACGCGGTACTTGCGACTTGGGCCGCGTCGGCTAACGAAAGCTCGCCGGCTGTTGCGAGGTTTAGTGCGCCTTCAAGGCCGCCGTTGAGGATGTCGGTCAGCGAAACGCCGGCTTTGATAAGCTCCTCGATGCCTTCGGCTGCTTCGGCTGCGCTATATTTCGTTTTGGCGCCCATTTCGATCGCGAGGTCGTGAATCTTCGCCATTTCTTCGGTTGTTGCCCCGGAAACCGCTTTGATGTCCTGCAATTTTTGCTCAAAGTCAGCCGCCATTTTTACGGTTCCGCCGATAGCCGTCGCAACCGCTCCACCAACAACTAGACTCGCTTTTTGAATCGCTTTAATATCTTTCGAAACCTTTTTCGCTTTGTCGCCGAGTTCGCCCGCTTTTTTCTTGGATTCATCAATCTTGCGCATGAACTCGACGTTGTTGAGCGTTACCCTCGCCCTTATTTCGCCCACATCCGTTGCCACTTTGCCCCGCCTCCTTTCACGCTCTATTCGCGCCTTTTGCCGTCAACGCGCGCAACCGCTCGAACGCGGCACGATCGAATTTGTTGCCGTTGTTAACGACTGCGCCCGTTTCACGAATAAGGTCGTTAATCATACGTTTTGCATCTTTTTCTTCGTAACGGCCAAACGCGATCTGCATGTCTTGAATACGCTCCAAACGCTCCATCGCGCGCCGCTTCCGCAATCTATCGATAATGGCCGGTAAATCGACCATGTAATATTCGTTTTCCAATACAGTTTGTGAAACGCCGAGCGTTACCGCAGCGTCGCGTACATAATCGTCCAGTGTATACGTAAAGCCTTCCGCCGGTTCGGGGTCTGCTGCGCCTACTTCGACAGAAGGCTTTTTACGTTTTTTAACGCGGTTGAAAAATCGTTATGTTTTATCATTTCAACTAAGTAATTCGTTATTTGCGTAAGACTTGCGTTTTCATCAATGTATTTTTCGTCAATCTCGGATAAAACCGCGACAACCTTAACGACTTCGCTCATAAATTCGTTGACAACGGCGAGCATATATGTTGCCGGGTCTTCACTTTTCATCGCGGTAAAAATATGCATCGCTAATAACGGGATAACGTTTGTGACTTCGTTCAGTTTCCGGAATTTTGCCGGTGTTAGTTTGCCGACCTTTGCGGGCTTGTCGCCGAGCATTACGGAATCTGTTCGACTAAACAAAAGACCCATATTGCGCCTCCTTCGCGAAATTTAAAGCGGGCCGAAGCCCGCCGTACATTATGCGTTTGCTGATTCGTCACCGAGGATATAAAGCAATCCGTTGGAATCCGGATAGCCGCGGAATGTAATATTGTAAACACGCTCATTATCGCTATCAAACGTGAGCTCCGGATCAGTTACAGGCGCAGCCAACGGAATCGTAATCCAGTCGTTTGGTGTGCTGTTCGGGTCAGTCGGCTTAATAACGAGTTTGTCGGCCGCATTGATTAAATCAAAACCGGAGTTTGCGTTAACCTCGAGTTTCTTTTTATTCGGGTCGGATGAATCCGTAATAAGCGTCGAGTTTGGAATAGCCTTTGCAAGTTTGTCGAGGTCATGCAACGCAAAAGGAATTGTCACTTGGCATGTTACGCCTTTGATGATGGATTTAACCGGCGTGTCGCCGTATTGATCGACAGTTACATCTTGCGTCGATGTCGACGCTTGAAACTGAATACCGCCTTTGGTGATGTCGAAAACAATCGGGTTAGTCGTACCGTACTCAACCGTTGCCGGTCCGATTGGTACATTTACCGTATTTGCTGGCAATCTTTCGTCCCCCTTTTCGGAATTTAAAAACGCCGCCGACCGTTACGGTCGAACGACGCACGTAAAATTCATTGAGTATATTGGTAAACCGTTATCATCATCGCCGATATAAATCGGTGCGCTATTATTCGCGCGAATGATAACGACGGAATCATTTCCTATCGTTACATTTTCGATATTTGTCAACGCTTCGTATATCTCGTATGCCTTCGCCTCACAGCCGGGAATATCAACCATACCGTTAGCATCGTGGCCACCGCGCACCATAATCTGAAATGATGGCCGTTTAGTACCGAGATCGCTCGGCGGAAATCCGCCCGTTAACTTTACCGTCGCGCAAAATTCCGGCACGTACTCGCTAGGCAACGGAAAGCTGTTCGGATAATAGTCGAAAGGGACTCGCGAGTTTACGAAGTGTATAAGGTCGAGTATTTTCAACGATCATCCACCGCCTTTCCGATTGCGCCAACGAGCCATTCGAGGTATTTGCGCGACTCGCCCGCAAGTGGTCGCTCGAGGTATTTATTCCCGACTTCGTAACCGTCCACGCCCGGAGCTTGCCGCGACCGCGGGCCGAGATTGTAATCGGCTTCATGCGTCCATAACGCGTAGTTAAACCGGCCATAGCCCGGCGACACTTCGGTCACGCCAAACGTAACTTCACCAACTAGCGTTTGTGTTTTTGGTGTCCTGCGTACGTCCGTTTTTACCGATTTACGAAGCGCAGTTGAATCGATTGGCGCGATATTCGAACTGATTCGCGCAAGGTCGTCAACAACATCGTGCATAGCCGTTTCTTCCGCCGCCATCGTGACGAGTTTCTTTTTGTCCATATGCGCAAAGAACTTCGCTGCGTCAAACTCAAACTCGCTCATATATACACCACCGTTAATATCGGCTTACCGTTCAATCCGCGCTTCACATCGATTTGTTTCGGGTTTCGCGTGACGGTTATGCCGAGTTCGTTCGTGAACGAAATTTCGTCGGTGTATCGGATGTCGGCGAGTTTGTCGAGTAGGATTTTCGCTTCGGCCACGATAGTTCCGCTCTGCACGATGCCTTCCGAGTGCTGGACGGTTAACTGCGACCCTTCGTCAATCCGGCATTTTAACGTAAATGTTTGCGTTGGCAACGGCCGCCCCCATTCGTCAACGCCGCCGCTACGCCGCACGGTTATCGTTTGTTTTAACGGTACGACCGCCATCTATAACACCGTCCATTTCACGGCGCGGCCCGTGCCTAATCGCGGCAGGTCAGCGTTTTTGGGCTCAGCGTTAATCAATTCGACGGCCGTGCGCGGTATCATATCGTAAATATCCTTACGCGCGCCTTGCTTATCGGTCCACGAGCCGACGCCGGTTATCGAAAACCCCGCGAGGCCTTGCTGAAATAGCCGGTTTGTATCGTTGAAATTAACGGCCAACACCGCGCAAAACTCGTAAACGGCGTTGTCCGGTATGGTGTAGCCCGGAAATTTTTCCGCGAATATCCGCTGCGCCGTACTGAGTATGCGTTGTTTTTGTGCCGTATCCGCGTCGAGCCAATCTTCGGCCATGATGACGTTGGCGTCGATATATACGTCAGCGTCCGCGATTGTTGCCGCCATAAGCGTTCCTCCCTCCGTCTACTTTCCGGAGGACTTTGCGCTCGCTTTCGGCTTGGCCTCCGATTTTTGTGCTTCCGGCTTGTCAACGCGAGTAACGTCGGGCAGGCCGTCAAGCACCGCTTGAATCTTTTTGTCGTCGGTTTTAAAAACGCCGTGGGCGAATTTATAGCGCACGCCATCGACGTAAAAACCGAGCTGTTGATACCTTGATTTATATTCCGCCACCATATCACTCCTTGTTAACTCACTTCTTTCAATTCTTGATAAAGTCGTTTTAGGCATTCATCCTTATCGGTTTTAAGATCATTTTCCCAAACCGTGATAACTTTATATCCACTTTGTTCGAGAGCTTGTTTTTTACGTGAATCCTTATTCATTACTCTTTCGTGGTATTTGTGTAATGGTTTGAGTTTACCGTAAATGTCAGGATTGGCATGCCAAAAATCTCCATTTACTTCTATAGCTATATTGTCATCCACGACAAAATCAATTGTCATTCGATTTATTGGTACTTGTTTCTTGAAGTTAAAATTATTATTCTTTAAAAATGTTTCGACCTCTAACTCAATCCAAGTATCGCATTGTTTTCTGCTAGATAGATAACATTTTCGAGAACAAAACTTTTTGAATTTATTGCTTTCGGGATTGACCATAGATCGATTCTTACACCCAAAAAATTCACCACATTGTGGGCATTTTCTGTAAAAGATGCGTTTTATGTTGTGCCTTCTCATCTCTCGCCTTAATGTGGTTTCTTTACATTTTAATTCGGAAGCAATTTCCGAAATGAGCTTGTGCTCATAATTAAACTTCTGAACAAGTACTTCTTTATCTATTCTCCTAAAATAAATGTTTGAGTGTTGTTTGCGTTTAAAATCACAATCAATTCGGTGCATTTCTTTCAAACGCTTTGATGCTAGTTCAGAAACACACTTTTTTGAACAACATCGCACAAACTTCTTTTTATTGGTTGGATCATGTTTGCAAGGCATATCAACTTCGAACTTAGCCCCGCAATTTTTACAGATGTTTATAAACGTTTTCTTAGACAAAATATCTCCGCCTTTAAGATATTCGCCTAATAAAAACACGAAGTCTCGGACGTAGGCGTTCGTCCTTCGCGCTAGTTCGCGACGCTAGCGTTTGACTTCGTGTTTAATCATAAATTTAAATTAAGATAAACCTTTCAGGCGACCGTGAGCTTTTTCTTGAAGAACTTCGAGAGTGTACTCCAATGTGTTACCCTACCGGCTTTTTATCCGATAGCTCTTACGCTTCCTATTCGCGTAAGTTCAGCATACCTTTTCGCCTCGTATCAAGGCGGCGCGGCCTCGTGGATGGATTATATTCTGCATAAGCAGGTTCACCATCTATGCGTTGCCCCTGACTAAGATTTTACCCTTAGCCTTCGGTTCGGGTTAGCGTCTCAGCTTTCCCGCTTAATTCCGCGCTTTTCACTAATGAGTTACCTCATTAGGCGGCAAGTGTTTTACCGACGATCATACCTTCGCGATAGTCGCCCTTCTCACCTAAATATTTGTGGAAGAAGTCGCGACCAACGAGCGGACGGATGGCCAAACGGTTAGCGTCAACCAAGAATAATTCATCCGGCGCAAGGTTGTTGTTGACGTGGATTTCGAATTGACCGAAGTCAGAAACGAACATGTCGACAACTTGGCCGCGAACGTTTTCAGCGCGCTCCAAGCGAATTTTATCTTGGTCTAGTGCGCTAAGAGCACGTTTTTGTTTCGCAGGCACGATAATAACGAATCGGCCACCGTTTGCGAAACCGCCAGCTTCGTAGATGTCTTGCGCGAGATTATTGATCGCATCAGCCGTCAAGGCTCCGCCAACGTTAGTGACGTTGGTTTGGATGAACGAACGCAAACCGGCCATTTGACGGATTTGACCGTTTTCGTATTTAACACCGTTGATTAACGCTTTTTCGAGCTGAAGCGCTAATTCCAATTGTTTCTTTTGTTTTTCATATGCGTATAAATCGTTGATACCGTATTGCGTAACAGCTTCGGCTGTGCCGCTAATTTGGATCGTGTCATCGAAAATTTGCGTAAGGTTGGATACCTTTTTACGTGCTTTAAAACGGGCAGCACGGGCATCGGCACCTTCGACACCTTCCGTAAATTGGAATTCAATTTTAGCGCCGTCAGCAATAGCGGCAGCGGTAGTTTCGGCGTAACCGCGAACAACAGTAAGGTTATTGCCGTTGACAGCCGTAATTTTCATCAATTCGTCCCCGACTTTTACAACTTGATCGACGCGGAAAGGTTCTGCGTCGGCTACTGTTACGGTTGTTCCGTCAACAGCGACGGCGCCACTTACCGTAGATTCGTCCGCGAACATTTCATCTTCAAACCATTGGTGCTCAGTTTGTGTAACCGGTGCAGCAAAGCCAAGCATGTTGATGAGCGGCGTTTGGTGCGGATTCAACAACAGAATTTCATCAACAACAGACTCTCTTTTTCCGATTAGGCTAGCATCGTAGATCATTGACACTTATAATTCCCCCTATTTTCCAAGTTCTTTTTTGAGTTTTGTATAGGCAACAAAGTCCTCGATCCGACCGGTTTTCCGCGCCTTCTCAGCCGCTTCCTTGAGCAACTGTTCCGCAGTTTTTTCTGATTTTTGCTCGGGCGCATGGTTCGACGCGTCACCGATTGTCCGGGGCTGTTGTTGCGCGAGTAAATACGGCTTGTTTTTTACCAGCGCCTCTACAATCGCTTCTACGCCGACAGGCTTGCCGTCCTCGCCGAATTCAACCGCGGACAATTCCGCTTCGGCGAGTTTTAGCGCGTCCTCAACGTAAGCGATATTGTGCGCGGTCGCCGCTGTAATAAATGCGTTATGCACTTTTTCGCGTTTAACCTGCGCTTGCAATTCTTCGAGTTGTTTGGCGTATTGTTGCGCTTGTTCTTCCGCTTTTCTTGCGATTTCCTCAGCGCGTTCTTTTTCACTCATTTCGGCTAAACGCTTTTCTTCGAGTTCCTTTTCGTATTGCTCCGCTTTCTTCTTGAGTTCCTCGAAGCCTTCGTACTTTTTACGCTCGCGCTCGATTCGTTTCGCGATAATCTCGTCGAGTTCCGCTTGCGTAAATGTTTTCTCGGGTTGCTCCGGTTTTTCTTCGGGTTTATTTTCCGGTTCCCCAACCGTTTGACTTTCCGGAGTAGTTTCGGGTTGTTCTTGTTCTGCGAAAAACTGAATATCGAATTTTTTCATTGCGTTTCCTCCCGCGTTTAAAGTCCGCGTAGACTATGGATTTTACCGAAAGTTTAACGCCATTTCGTAAGGCAAAATAAAAACACCGCTGTTTACGCGATGTTTTCTGGATTTCTTATAGGACTTATATGGTGGCGACATTTTGGCTTTCTGTAATCTCCGATTTCCCGGAGTGTCGGACTATCCCACGCACTCTATAAAGAGTGCCCGCCATTATAGTCTCTGCACGTTCCCTTTACGGGCTTCGCTCACGGTTACCATAGCAAAATGCCGTAGGCTTCCCTGAATTTAGACGGTTATTCGACGTGCGTCACCGCACGAAGCCACCCGTTTGTCGATGGAATAATTCCCTATTGGGAATGTCGCCAACATACGTATAAGGACCCGGCGCATCCGGCACGAGCTTCACGATTTTGCCTTCCCACTTACCGCAACCATCCGTAGCACCGTGGCGCGAAACCACACCGTAATAAGCTCCGCGCTGCACCGCTTCGTTTATCGTTACATCGCGGTAAAGTTGCGATAGCTTCGTATGCGTCACCATATCAACGTAAACGTCCGGTTTCCAGCGACGGCCCATTGCGTCAATGATGCCGGTATTGACCGCTTGGCCAAGCTCGGCTTGGATTCGCGCGAGAATATCGTGTGCTATCGTGCGTCTGCCGTTGATGTTCTTCGCCAAGTTTGATCGCATGGCCTCGGCACTGGCCCGACGAACGGCCGACCGCACTTTCCGGTCAACGTTTTGTGTGACCGCCAATAAATCGGCTTGCGTGTCCTCGATAGCCGCTTTAATAACCGCTTGGTTGGCGCGGTTGAACGATGCGATTTTTTCCGCTTCGGCCAACGTTTCAACGACGCCGAGCGCGAGAATCGTTTGCTCAACTGCGAGCCTAGCCGCAGCCGGCACGTTTTCTTCGACCCATTTGCGCGAGTCCTCGTTTAGCTGCGCGAGTATATCGCTAACGCTTTTTAGCGTCGCCATAATGTGAGCGCGCTGCATATCGGTAAGCGACAACCGGGATAATTCGGCCTGTAAATCGCGGATAGCACGCTTGTAATAGCGGACGATTTGCGTGACTTGTGCGTCGAAGTTCGGGTCGTTATTCGCCATTTACGTTGGCTCCTTGGTCGGCAGCGTTAAATATCGACGAATCAACCGTATCGTTCATACGCTTTTCATCGTCATCAATTCGCGCGATAACCTCACGCGCTTTCTCATCGTCCACCTCGTCAAGCAGCTTAATCGCGCTAAGTTGGTCGATAGTCGGCTTATTGCCCGTCCGAATCTGCATGATTTCCGCGAATTCTTTTTCGTCGCGCGGAATACCGTCTTTCCACTTGATTGTCGGGTAAACCGGCGTATATTTTTCGAAACCAGCCACGCCTTGATTCGCATAGTTTTCGAGGATTTGCGCCGTCCATAGCGCGTCGCGAATCGCTTTGTCATAGTGCGTGCGAATCCGTTTAATCTTCGACAATATCGGCATGAAGCGCGCTTTAATCGCAACGCCGTCCGTGTGCGACGTGCCCGAGCCACCTTTGTCCTCGACCATTGTCGTGCCGAACAGCCACTGCGGCGTTTCCGCCATCATGAACACGATGCCGAGCAGCATATCGAGCTCGCGGAATGCAGCGTCAAGCTGACCGTTCCATGTGATTGCGCCCGGGGTTGCGTCCTCTTTTGTAAGCGGAATATATCGACCGCCGAACCGCGCGGAATTACTGTCGAAGCCTTCGAGATCGGGTCCGTAAATCGTCGGGTCCGAATGTTTCCATAGGATATAATCGATTTGCATCAACCGGTCGTTTATCGCGGCCAGCACTTCTTCGATCTTTTCGATGCCGCTTACGCCCGCCCAGTCGTCATCAACCGATTTGTACGGCGCGTGGTGCACGAGCAAATACGGCACGCCCGTTTCTTCGACGTCTGAGTCGCGGCCTGTTGGCACGCGGTCGCCAATCGTGAATACTTGCAGCGGCACGCCATACTCGTTGTTTATCGTCGGCTCATATAAACGGAATCGCTCATACGTGATGTAGCCGGGCACGTGACGCTCGACGTTGAGAAACGGCACTTCCTCCGTTTCGCTTTCGACCCATTCGACCCACGCAATATTTACCGCTTTAAACTTCTTAACGTTGCCGCGCGATGTTTCCGGAAAAACATAGTCGGCGCGAACATGCTCGATAATCGGCCCCATTTCGGCGCCCTGCGGAATGCCGACGCCAGCGGGCAGCGCGGAAAAGTCTTGGTAATAGCCGTAACGCACTTTAAACCATGCGTCGCCGCGGTAGCCGTTGCCGATGACCGATTCGTGTAGCAGCGCATTTAAATCGTTGTTCTCGACAATCCGGTTGAGCGCTTTTTGTTCCGGCGAGTCGTCGGGCTTGCCGCTTTCGTACTGCGGTGGCTCGCCGACCATTAAATCGGCTGGTTTCGTCAGCAAAATGTCCATCAAATTGACCGCGATGTATAACGAGTTTAGCTGCGATGCTTGCGGAGTGTCGGCAAGTAGCTTCGTTGCGCGCGTCAGTATATTGGGTTCACCTAAATACGCCGGCTCGGAATACCGCGCATTAAAAATAGCGCGCCCGCGCCGGTACTTTGCGATTCGTTCGAGCGAATCAATCGGCGGGTAAAGCGCGCCGGGCTGAAACAGCCGGTAATCTTTCGTGTGCTCGTAAAAGTCGTTGTATATCGTCGGCATTCATCCGCCTCCTTTCGTTACTCGTCGCTTTCAAGTTCGCGTTCGAGTTCCGCAATTTCTTCCGCGATTTTTTCGTCCGATTGATCTTCGTTATCGTCGACCACTTCCGTAATTTGCCGTTCGGTAAGCAACCCGAACCGTTTAAAATACAAGTCCATCGCCTTAACCGACGGTTGTTGTGCGTTAATCAACCGCATCATTTGCCGGTATACGCCCGGCCGATACGACGCGAGAAAATCGTCCGCAATCATGTTCATATAATCGATGAATATGCGGTTATGGTGCTTCCAGCGGTATAGCTGACGCTCGCTGATACCGACTTCGGCCGCGATTTCCGACATTTTGCGTTTGCCGCCGTCGGCCGCATCGATCATGTCATTTTGAACGAGGATTAACGCCGCTTTACGTTGCTGCGGCGTGAGTTTCGCTTCAAGCGCCTTGAATTTTTTCGTAGACAATTCGCAATCACTCCTTTATAGCCAAATTGGCTTGTCGATGATTTTCACCTTAGCCCGCTTAGATACGGATATAGCCATTTCGAGCGCATCCGGCAGGTCATCGTGCCAGTTACTTCCGTAGCGTTCAAATTGTTCTAACAAAAGTTGATGGCTTTTATGAAAAACGATGCTGCCGTTTTCAATATCGGGCAACATCGCTTCAATGCGTAATTCTTTACGCGACCTTTGTTGAATTTTTGTCACGCGCGAGTAAGCCGGGTAGCCGACGCTTTGCAAGTTTCGTTTTAAGTGGTCGACGAAAAACTCTTGCGCCATTTGCGCCTCAGCACCGATTCTGTCCGGCTGGTATTTACGCACCTTTTCGATGATCACCTTCATAAATTCGTCCGGGTGTATCCGATCACCATACGCATCAACAACGTAAATTTTACCGGTTGCTTTATGCTTCGCGACCGTTACGATTGCCGAATAGTCGCCGCGTTCTTTACCGAGCGCGAAGTCAATGCCCATGTAAATACCGTAATCGCGATGGCTAAAGTCGATATGGTCATAGTAATAAAATTGCTCCGGCTTGAATATTTGCGATTCTTCGTCGATCGGGTTATTCATAAATTCGGTGTTAAACGCTTTAGAACCTAAGTTGAGTTTTTCGAGCATAAGTTCCGCGATAGGAAACCGGCCCGGCCACAATACTTCGACGTTTTCGTCCATTTCCGCTTTGTGTTCGTTGTAAAACCGTAAAGCCGCTTCGGCGTTAGGCGTTCGCTTTTTTTCGGCGGCAAACTCTATCGCCTGTAATTCTTCTTCCGTCGGCTTGTATTCGCGGTAAATCCGCTCGAACTCCGCCCATAAGTCCATCCGCTTTGGTGGCGACAAAATAGCCGGAAACTTATTTTTAATAAAGTCTTGGCGCTCGTTAAGTACGTAGTTCAAAAGTGAGTCAACGTGTACAATCGTACCCATGAATATAATCGCGGTACAAGTCGGATCATAAGCCGGCATTAAGTCTTGGTTGAACCAATCTTTCGCCTTTTGACGCAACTCCGGCGTGTTATTGGAATCGCGCGACTCTAAGTCGTCAAGAATGATTAAGTCCGGCCGCTGCGACCCATTACGGAAACCACGAATCTGCTTACCTAACGAGGTCGACTCCATTTTAATGCCGGTGCTCGTTAAAAACGCTTCTTCCGAGTCTTTTTCGTTTTGCGATTTTTTCGGGCTCAGCACTTCACCAAAATCAGCACGTAGCTTTTCGTTGTATTTTAATTGACCGCTTACCCACCGTATAAATTTCTTCGAGCCTTCGCCAGTTTCCGAGATAATGAGAATCATTTTGCGCTTGCGATAGACGATCTCATGCACCGGAAAGGCGTTGGACAAATACGCTGACTTCGCGTGGCCCCGGCTGGCCGCCCATGCGATTCGCGCGGTCCGGTTATAATTCGATACAGAATCGAGAATACGCGACAGCTTAACGTGAAAGTCGGGCGCGTCGTCCATGTTAACGGAGGGGTCCGGCACAAGGTTATCGGGGTTGCCGGGGTTGCGTGCTTCCGAAAAGTATTCGTAAAAGAAATACAACATATCGACTTCCGCCCGGTGCACGCGCTTAAGCCGCTCCAGCTCCGCTTTGTCCTCGCGCAACTTTTCGATGTGGTAATCGGTCGCCTTGCCGGCTTTATAAAGCGCAAGCAGCTTACGGGCGCGTTCCGTGATGAGGTCGATACGCCGTTGCCGCGCTTCCCTATCGAGCCATTCACCGTTTACATACGCGATGATAACCGCCTCCTTTCGTTGGGTTTGCGTCTATGTAGCGCGCACATGCCGTTCTGAGAGCCGTAAAGGCGTCTATGAGCCGTTTTCGTGTGTTGCGGGTATAATTCGTTAGGGTTGCGTAGAAAACGCGCGAGAGAGGCGTTTACGGCGCTCACAGACGCATTACATACGTTTTAATACGGTTTACGCTACATTTTCGTTAATTATTCGTTCAAATTCGCTAATCTTTTCTAAAAAATGGGGCTTATAATCATTATCAAGATAATCTATTAGGCTGTAAACACTAACTAAATTAGTCTTATTAGTTACCCAACGACTTCCGCCTTACGAGATATTTCGCACAAAAATCTTACCTATCGAGTTAGAAAAGTGCTACGCCAGGTTTTTTCAAGAGTTGGCGCCCCTGCGCGGAGCCGCCTGGGGGTCGCACGAAAAACGAACAATCAACGAAACAAATTCGTTTTCATTCGGAAATTATCGCTTTTAAACCGATCATCAATCGTTATCATATACGTTATTGACTTCGGCTAAGTAAACCGTTCACTATCGCTATCAAACGTTGATTTCATGCGGTTTTCAATCGTTTATCAAACGAAAGCCAAACGCAAAGGCTAGCCGCATGTGCCGGCCTATTGCGCGGTGCCTTAACCGGCGTTGTGCCGTAAAGCCCGTAACGACGCGGTTTCCGGAAATTGTCGGAATTGTACTTAATTACGTCAAATATGTGTTATACGTACTTATCTGTTTTACGGTTGACTTCGGTTTGGTTACGTGAATGTTCGGGTCTGGCCGGCTACCCCCGTGAGTTCGGAAGGCGACGCGGTCGGCGCGGCCGGTGCTGGTGCCGCCATATTTGCGGTGACGTGCGCCGTATTTTCGCAACCATACGCCACCCCGAAACCTTCCGTATTATATGCGCGGTGAAACCGTGGCCGATGCCGGATGTCAGTCGGATGCTTATCGCGAGCATGAATCGCTAGACGGCGGCGCGGCGCGGCGGTCTTGCAAACTAACTTCATGAATTACTTCTTTGAATACACTTCGTGAAATACTTACGCGATAAGATATACACACGCCTATATACGTTTGTATAAAAGTTAGTTAGCGCGGCAAAGGTATGAGCGATAGCGAATGCCTTTGCCCGCAATTACGTAAATCTATATACGTAAATATAAATACTGTAAATCTGTATAACTCGGAAATTCTCCGATCCATAATCGGAAGTTCTCCGATAATGAATCGGAAATTCTCCGATTATGCTTTAGCGCGCTAAATTAAATCGTCGATATCGAACGCCTGCTTAACGCTTTCCAAACGTTCTTTATCCGATTGCGCCCGCTCATTTAGCCGTTCTTCGCGCGTCTTATAATCGCCAAGCAGCCCGCCATATTTCGCGTTAAATGCCGGCTCATCAAGCGGCAACTTTACGTAATAACGGTTATTGCCTCCGAAATGATTGCGCGCCACTCGTTCGATTAGATCGTATTTTTCGAGCACATCGCGGCGTTTCTTTATCGTCTTGTCCGTCCAGCCCGTGCGCAATTCGAGGTCTTTTATCGTTGGGAAACTGTAACCGTATTCCTCGTTAAAGAAGGCGAGAAATATCACGTAAAGCATCGCATGTTCCGCGTTAAAGTCCGGCAGCCGCGTATAAAGTTGCCATAGTTGATCCGGTACCTTCGTAAAATTCCGTTTAATGTCGTCCTTTGACCGTAAATAATCGCCCATATAATCGTTCCTTTCGCTTAATTTTGTTTCGCCTAATGCTTGCGCTCATCATACTTCGCCAAGGCCTCGTCAAGCGCCGGCCCGCGTTCAAATAGCCAAAATAGCCGGTCGGTTTTCGGATGCTTTGCGTAAGTAATAAAGCGCAGCCCGCACTCGCGAATCAAAAAGTCGGCGAGCCGTTTCGAGTATACGAATTTAATTTTGTCGTTCAACATACGTAATCCCCTTTCGCGTAAAATAAAAAAGCCCGCTAATCAGCGAGCGACTTCGTAATAATGCGCCCACGGCCGTAACCGCGAGCGTGCGAAGGGCCGTAGCCACATCGCGTTATTCCCTTTTCAAAAACGGCAGACAATTCGCTTGTTCACGTTTTGCCGCCTTCATTTGTTCTAGTACGCCTTAATTTGCGTTTGTTCACGTTTTAAAAATGCGATACACGATTTTGTCACTTTTTACCGTTAAAGTTCACGTTATAACGGCGCATCGATCCGTTAAATTTACGTTTATCTTCGTTATCACTCGGCATTCTAACGTATTCAAAATGCGATCCTTTTTCGTCCATTGACGGCTTTGGTTCACGATATGTGTTACCGTCATCGTTCATTATTTTTCCGTCAATTAACATGTCCGGCAATTCGCGTTTTTTGCGTCTATACCGTTGTGGTGCGGTTAATACTTCCGCGTCAATGTCGCCGTGTTCCGCCCCTTTCAGTAACCACGTCGCCAGCCGATCGAGTTGCCTTGCGTCGGGCCGCTCGCCGGTTGCCGCGATGTATCGCTCGATCAATTCGTCGACTCTCCGGATCTTCTCCGCGAATAATTGCGCTATCGTATCGAGATCATCTTCGATTTTTTCTGCGACTACCTCATCCGATTTAACCATTTGTAGTTCGTGTTGCCATCGTTTTATTTCCGCATTCAGCTCGCCAATCCGCGCATTCAAATCGCTCGCCCACAAATTGTCGACCGCGGCGACAAAAATCGATTTATAATCGCTGCTCACTCGCTGCTACCCGCCTCCATCCATTTGTGTATTTTCGGTCTAAACGTATCTATCAGCTGGATATAAGCTGTATCGTACCCGACAATCGGAATACCCCAGCCGACTTGCGAAGTTCGGCGCCAAACATATTCTTCAACGTCCGCAGTAGATTCAAAATGACGTTGTAAATTCGTTTCCAACAACCGTTCTACCCACGACTCACAAGCGATGTAGTATATTAATCTAGCGTCCGTTTTTGGAGGACGCTTTAGTATTGTTTGAGTTCGCGACCAACCCAGCGCTTTGTCTATGATTGATCGCATGAGGTCAGCGTTGAAATGTTCGAGTGTTACTTCCGAATCTATTAGCGATTTAAGTTCACGAAAGTATTGCTGCTGTTTCGTCATTCAATCACCGTCCATTTTCCGTTACTCGGTATATTCGTCACTCACGTTTTCGAGGCGCTGATTAGCGATCTTAACGTATTCCGGCTCGCGCTCGAATCCGATGAAATTTCGTTTCAATTTCGCCGCAGCAACCGCTGTTGTTCCGCTTCCCATGAAGCAATCGAGCACAATCGCGCCTTCGTTTGAACTGTGGCGAATGATATTTTCGATTAGTTCAACGGGTTTTGGCGTTATATGGCCGATTTTCGGGGCGATTTCATAATTCCAAACGGAATGGTGCGTTTTTTGATTGTTGAATACGTAGCGTTGATTTTCGTATTCTTCGCGAAGTGATTCGTAGTTTCGGAAACCGCTCCATTCATCGATTTTGAAAACATCAATCAATTCGTTATATGTCTCGGTGGTAGGTAAATCCCATTGTGTCGATTTCCAATAAAAAGCGTGCTCTGCCTTTCGATGCCCTAGAGTTTTATTTATTTCGCTAATTTTTAAACCTATAAAACTTTGCAATTCGCGAAAGTAGTTTCGTAGTGACTGAAATCCGAATCCTTCTTTATCCACTCCGTAATCGTCCTGAAACGTATAAAACAAACAATATTCCGCCATTTGCTGATAATTTCGAAGTCCGCCCGTTTCTACAAACCCGTCGAGAAATCCTTTATTCCGCGCGCCTTCAAACCGTTTATTCCATACGATAAACTGTTTAAATACAAACGTTGTATTTTCGCAAAGCGCCCGATGCAACTCGACGATCTGCTCGAAATCGTTGTGAAACCAGTAAAACGAACCGTTCGGCTTCAACACGCGTTCACACTCGCGAAATACATCCGTCATCCACGCCACGTAATCGTCAACGCTCCGCCATTTATCCCAACGTTTGTCCTTTCCTATGTTATACGGCGGATCAATCACGATAAGGTCAACGCTATCATCCGGCAACAATCGCATCCCATCGATACAGTCCATCTGATATATCCGGTCAAGTTCGAGATCACCGAGTAATTTTTTCGTCACACAATCGCTCCCATCCATAATAAGATCGCGCCCATTCCGCGTACACGTCTTCGCCGCCCCAACCGTTGGCCTCCGCCATCCGCGCAATCGCCCGCTGAATCAAATTATTCACGCCCGATTTGCTCGCGAGGCCAAGCGCGGCGGCCGCCTCCTCCTGCGTCATCCCCTCGATAAACACCGCAACAATCGCCGCAAATTGCTTGTCGGTTAGCTCCGCGCGGTCCATCGTCACGAAAAAATCGAGCAACACGTCGACCGCATCGTAGTCACCCGCTTCGACCGCGGCAACCAATCGCCAATAATCGTCAAGCACCGCGCGAATCCCGTAAGGCGTATCGAGCGGGTATTTAGCGTCATACTCGCGAGCACGGCGTTGAGTGTCGATGTGCGAAACTCCGATAAGCCCTCACTCCCTCGGTTTTATCTCCGTTTCGGACCGCGCCCATTAGCCGTCTACCTCAATTTCTTCCAACATACGTTTGATTTTCGCCCAACTTCCGCCTGCTATGCCGATTTTCGTCCATTCCGGGAATTTCGTCTTGTTAATCGCTTCTTTAAACATATTGTCGCGAAAGTATTCCTCTAGTATTGGCATCCATACAAGGCCAATAAATAACGTTTCTATACATGCGTCCCATAACGCTCGAATATCGAACTCATGGCGCCGAACGTAGTTAATGTATACATTACGCATGACGCCTGCTGTATGGCTGCCTTTTAACGCGATTTCGGTGAGGTTTTCCGGTGTCAATTTGCCACTAAGGACTTCATATTTTGCACGAATAAATTTTTCGTATTCGATATAATCTGTTACCCCTTTTAATAGTGCGTCACTCATTACGTTTACCTGTTGGATGAATTCTGCGCCCATTAGTCGGTCGCCTCCATCGCGCTTATTATTGGCGTATGCTCGCCGCCCATTCTTGCGCAAGGCCGTCGTCGGCTGGCGTAAAGAAACGTTCGCACTTTGCGTTAGTGCCGTCCGAGCACGGGTCAAGCGTAAAATGAAATTCGTCATTCAACCGATCGAAAAACGCTTGTGGCGTCGCCCATAAATCGGTATTACTCGAAAATAACGCCTTGTTTATCGTCAATTTATCGCCTCCTGCGAATATTCCGCTTGTTTTCCGTCAATACTTCGTATATAATAACCATAAATAACGCTGAACGGAGTGTGACGTATGCAATCTTTCGAATGGATTTCGAGTGAAACGCGTACCGGCGAATACATTACGATCGACTCGCTCTCGCGCCTATACTTGTCGTCGGGCGCCGCGAAGTTGCTTGGCATTACCGAATGGCCTGCGCATGTTTACGTTGGCTACGATAAAGTCAATAAGCGCATTATTGTCGGTAAAGCCGGCGTCGTGCGCCCGGCCGACGTAAGACCGTACAAATTCGATGAGCGGCGCTATGCTTACGCGAAGCAATTCGTAGGCGCGATTGGCTTAACGAAAGCCGATTTGCCGCAGCGGTATGTTTACGTTGGGCGCGACCACTCGGTTGGCGTGCCTGATGGCGCGATGTCGTTCCAACTAGAAGGTTACACCGCCCCGGACGAAGGTTGAACTTTTTCACATATGAATCTAAAATAGAAATTTCTATATCGTGACATAGCATGTCTATTACATTGCATTGATACAGTGCTAATAGGCACGCTATTTTCTTTACTCGCCGCAAATACACTCGGATATATTTTTATTAATTTCCCAGTAAGATCATATTTCCCTACTTGTTTTGCGGATTTTTTACCATTTATTGCCCCATATTTACTACCTAGTTCCCGCGCATGCTTTGATACTTTCTCTTTATTAACTAGTCCTAATCTAATTGCATGAAGTTGATTTTCGCTACTATTCACCCACTCCAAATTACTGACATTATTATTATCCTTGCGCCCATCGATATGATTTACTTGGGTTTTATCTTTTTGCATGGGTATAAAAGCTAGTGCGACTAATCTATGAATCTTATATGTCTTCCTCTTTCCGCCATAAAACAATTCAACATACGGATAACCATCTTTATCATTATTCGATTTTCTGATTTTTCCAGTTAATATAGATCGAACATTTCCAAAAGAAGATACTTCATAATTATTGCCACACTCGACAACGCCTTTTAAGGAATGCCATTGTTCAACCCCAGTCAATCCTCCACCTCCTTTGCGTCCTGCTCTTCGCCCCAACAACTGATGCATAACGTCCGGTGGTCGGGCGTCAACTTCGCCATATCGTTCCAGCCGATTTCCTTGCGGCACTCATCGCAATATTGACGTTCCTCGCGCGACCCTGCGTAATGCATGTCGGGGCCGTCGGCGTCAAACCGCGCCATTTCGCGCAATTGCCAATCGCTCATTCAACCGCCTCCTTTGCGAACATCGTGTTAACCAACCGCGTTAAGTCGCTTTCATGCCCGCGCGGTACCGGATTTACGATATGTTCCGGCATTTGTCCGGGCGATTCCACCAATGGTTCATAACGTTTCTCAACCCACTCAACCGCAAGGTACTTCGCTAATTCATCCGTATACGGCATTACGTTGAGTGACGAAAATGCGAGGTGATTATCGGTATCATTTTGAACGAAAAATGCGCCGTATGCCTTGCGCGACAATACGTCACAATGCACGATAACCGCGTTCATACCGCGAATTAACGTATTGAACAGCAGAAACGGAATTGCGCGGTCGCTCAACTCCTCGCAATGGTAAACGTACCACGACGGCCGGTAATCGAATGGGCTATGTTTGTAGCGGTCATTATTCCACGCGGTGATCGTCATACCGCCGGTGCCTGCGCCCGGTTCATAGCGTAAGCCGTCGTCGGTTGGCGAGTTGCCGACTAATTTCGTAACTAATTCGGCTACACTTTGTGGCGTAAAGTCTTGCTTATGCGTTTTTCGTTGTGCGTGTTCCTCCTGAAAATAATCGTGAAACCAGTCGTACGTAACATCGTAATTAAACGCCTCTAAAAACCGCTTGAATAGCGCTTCTCGCCGCGGCCGGTTGCGCAATATTTCCATTAGCTTGCCCGGCGCTTGGTATGAATCGTTAATGCCGAGTAACTCGTTAATAACGCTTATAAAAACCGCCTCCTTTCGCGCCGCGGCTCAACGCCAAGCGTGCGCATGATTTCGTCGACTTGCGTCCATAAATCGTCAAGCGAGCCGTCGTTTGTCACCTCGTAATCAACCGCAAACCCGTCCACCGCCATTTCCGTCGGGTGCTCGAAGTCCCGCGCGCTAAAGTCGTCGCCCGCCTGCTTGGCGCGAGCCAGTCGCAATTCGTCCGGCGCCGTCACGCGAATAACCGTAAAGCCCTCCGCGCGCAGCCGATTGAGTTCGTGCTGCTTGCGTAAATCCGTAATAGCGATGCGGCTAACGTTCTCTGCGCCAAGCCAGCGAATATCATCGGCAATTTTCGTAAATGTGGCGTCGATGAAAATGTCGGGGTCGTATTCGCAAAGATGCTCGCCAAGCGTTTGCAACAGTGCGCGCGGTTTGCGATCGGCGTCGAATTTGTCGCGGTAAAGGCGCTTGGCAACGTCTTTGAGCGCGTCGCCAAATGCATACGTATGAAAGCCGTATGTGCCCGCTAAGTGCACCGCAACCGTGTCCTTGCCGGCTCGCGCCTTGCCGCAGAGGGCGATTTTAGCCGGCTTCATTCGTCCATCGCCCGCATTTGTGTTATTTTCTCTAGCCTTTCGTTATGCAACCGTTCGGACTCGCGAATTAAGTCGAGCCGGAGGTCAAGCGGTAGGTCGGCGCGAAGGATTGCGAGCTGGAGTTCGGCCATTGGTGCGGTGTGTTGCGAGTTCGATTCGTCTAAGTCCGCTTCCACGTGGCCTAACCGCGATAATATCTCGTCAATAGCGGCTTCTTGTGCGTCGACCTTTTCGATCAGCTTCGCAACTTTTAACGCAAGGTTGGCGATGGCTTCGTGTTGTGTTTGCGGGCCGGTTGGCGGTTCAATCGGTTCGAGTACGCGATAGCCATTAGGGCCAAATCCGCCTACTTCTCCGCCGTCCTCCGTTTCATACCATTCAGATTTATCAAAGAAAACCCACCCATCGTCGTTAATTTTCGTTACTGTTACGACGATGCCATTCCTCATTCCGTTATAAACATACGTTACTTTATCGCCAACTTCCGCCTTGCGATCAACTTCGCGGTAAAATTTACCGTCATGCTCGATAATTTGGCTGCTCATTCATTCGCCCTCCTTCGCTATAAAACAGTGGAAATCGTCGTCGCAGCTTTCGTGCGCCATGACTCTAATCCCTTTCGCTTCACAAATGCCCTCACCCGCAAAACCGTCCTTACCTTCGTAATCATCGCGATAGTGAATACAAAAATCGCAAATCGGACCAATCTCGCGGCAAGCATCGGAACAAAAAATCGCCACTTATTCGTCGCCCCCTTCGTTAAAAATCGTCACCGTCACGTGCTCACGCCGACCCCACGCCAGCGCATCGGCCAGCCGCGGAATAAACACGTCAATTTCACGCCCGTTAATCGCCCCGCCAACGTCGCCAGCAACCGCGTAGCCGTAGCCATCGACGTACACACGCGAGCCAAGCGGAATGACCGCAGGGTCTACCGCAATGACTTTACGATCGGGATGCGCTCGTAAATCGATGCCCGTCGCGGTCACGCCGGAACAACCGAGACAATAGGCGGTGTAGGCCGTTGCCGTGACGTGAATGCGCTTCGGTGGCGGCGGCGGGTGTGGGTCGACTACAGCCGTAGGGTCGCCGCGAAATAGAATAAATGCCGTCAGTAGATTCGTTAGAATATTGATACGATCACTCCTTCGTATGTGCGAGCAGTTCCGGTAAAGCAACCGGAAACTTTTCGCGAGCTAATTCGTGGACTGCTTTCGCGTATTGTTGAATTTCGTACTGCGCGTCGTGTTCCAGCCGTTGCGCGAGGAAATGCGCGACTGATTGCAGGCTTGCCGTCCAGTACCAACGTACGTACATACCGTAGGCCGGAAGGAATAAACGGGCTTGCTCGGGCGCGACTCCTAATTCCATAGCCTTTTCGTATAACCTGACGCCTTCCTTGATATATTCTTCTAACCTATACGTCGTTTCCTCAGCAATTAAAAAGTCGTCTATTGGGTCGCCGGAGCCTTGCTTTTTGTTTTCCGGAGCCGAACGCCACTCGTCGACTTTCGGAACATAAAACGTTGGCTCTTCGGTTACATAACGCCGGCTCGACTCGTTCCATGCGTTTTGACTTTCGAGATGCGCGCTAGATACCGCATATTTATACCACTGCCGTGCGACCATCAGCGGCGCATATACCTCGAATTGCAGCGTTGCGTGCCGGAATGGCGACGTGTGGCCGTTCCGCGCAAGGAACCGAATCAGCCGCTCGTCTTTTTCGCGAAGTACATCCGTTGCCTTATCGTAGCTCACTCGCGCGGCGTTAACGATGGTTACGTCGGATCCCATTACGTCGACTAAACGGACGTAACCGTGATCTAGGACGTTAATTTTAGTCGTAGTTTCGGTCATATTTACACCATCCTTCCGTATTGACTTTGCGTTGACTTTGCGTTATAATATCGTAAAACAGCCGTAAAGGAGTCGATTACCGTGACAAAACTCGATAAAGCCGTTCGCCGAATCGAATTTTACACACGTAAGGTAGCGGAATGCGGCGACCGTAGCCGTTGGGTTGGCCGCTGGGAAGCGCGAGCCCGCCGCAGCCAACGATTGATTGCGTACAAACCTCGACTCAACGCTTGGCTAAAGGAACAACCGAACCCTTTTCGTCAAACGTAAAGCCATTCCGTTCGGCAATCGCTAGCACTTCGTCATAGTCGGGCTCGCGTGGGTCGGCGATAATGGCGAGCAAGCGGGCGAAGTCCTTTTCGTTAATTTTACGCATTGGCATCGTCCTCCTCGTAAATCTCGTCGCCTTTGCCCCACGGGTCAGTCGACATAATGTGCGCGCTCACTCCCGTTGAGCCAAATCCGCCAGTGCCGCGTTCGCTTTCGCTCAGTTCATTAACTTCCGTAATGATTGCGTGAGGAACGGCGTTAATGACGGCTTGCGCGATGCGGTCGCCTTTGCGGATTAAATATGACCCTATCGCGAATTCATCCCATACATTGAAATAATCGGATGCACGTAAAATGTTACCGGTGATGTCGATTAGTTCGTCATCATAAGGACCGGCGTCATAATCGAAGTTATCGACAATCACGTTAATCTCGCCCCTATATGAAGCGTCCACCGTGCCGAGTTGCACGCGCAGTTTCGTTTTTAGCGTAATTCCCGATCGCGGCCGAATTTGCATTTCGTAGCCCGGCGGTAACTCAAACGCAAGGCCTGTCGGCACCTTAACGGTTTCGCCCGGCTCGACGATTACGTCCTCTACCGCGACTAAATCGAAGCCCGCGTCGCCTTCGTGTGCATATTTCGGTATTACTGCGTCGGGGTGTAGCCGTTTAACTTTGACGGGAATTTGCGGTTTGATGATTTGCGCGTCGTGTTCGTTCATTTTATCGACTCCTTCGTTTCACTAATTCGTTATATTCTGCTATCCATTCAAGTGGTATCAGGTGCTCTCCGTCCATATACCGAGTGACTGCGTCAATTATTTCGTTCAATCGCTCGTATTCCCTTACGAATCTTGGCGGTATTCCTAACGGTGGTTTATTCATTTATTCGCCCACCTTTCGTAGGATATATAACTTTCCGTCATGGTCAACGATTTTATATCCGTTATGATATACCGCATTGAAATCGGTGACTTTTGCCTTGTAGGTAACGTCTGGGCCAGCATAAATACATGAGACAGTACCGAAGATACCGTATAACATAAACGATGCACAGATAATTAACGCTATAACATTGTCTTTAGAAAACCCACCACTTACTATTTCTAAAATTACCCCAACTGTCGCTAACCCCGTAAACAATGCTACCGCGCTAAACAAAACGAGCATAAATACAAATAAACCCCAATGCGTCGTCTGTGCTAAAATTTCCACGTTATCACCCCTTTGTATTTACATTGGCGGGCGTATCCACCCGCCTTGCCTTCCTAACGTATTATACAAACGTGATTTGCATTTCGCACAAATTCGTTTATAAGCCGCATTTTAACTGCGCCCCACAATTATCGCAAGTAGCGCAGCCACCGATCTCGCGCACGGTTCCTTCACGGCAAATCGGACACGTATCGCCGATTTCATTACCGATATTTACGTTTGTCGATCGAACATCTTTGACGGTGTTAGTAAGCACGATTTTTGGCGTTATAACGTCATCAAACGTATTTTCCTCGGCTGTCAGCGATAACACTTGCGCGTCGCGCGACCCGTCAACGTAAACCGTTCCGCCTTTTGCGCCGCCTTTGTAAAGCCGTTCGTAAATTCGCTGTACTTGGTCGACGCCGTAACCTTTCGGTGCGTTAACGGTTTTCGATAACGACGAGTCTACCCAGCGTTGAATAACGCATTGTGTGTCCGCGTGTTGTTCCGGTGATAAGTCCATCGCGCTAACGAAATAGTCCGGTAGATTATCGCCATCAAAGCCGAGCTCCGTTACGATGTCCGCGTTTACTTCGATAAACTTGCCGAGTCGGCCACTGCGGTAGTATTTAAACGAGAAATACGGTTCTAGACCGGTGGACACCCCGATCATGGTGCCGGTTGAACCCGTTGGCGCAACGGTAAGTAAATGCGAGTTACGGATTCCGTATTTTAATACGTCCTCGCGAATATCATCGGGCATATTGCGCATATAACCAGTCCAGACGAAATTGTGTCGGTTACCATAACCGTGTTCATCGTCTAAAAACGGAAAACTTCCTTTTTCCTTCGCTAATTCGATAGACGCGCTGTAAGCCGTTGTTGCGATTGTCTCGAATAATTTGTCGACTAACTCATTGGCTTCCGCGCTCCCGTAGGTCAGTCCGCAATAAAGAAGTAAGTCATGCAAGCCCATGACGCCAAGTCCGATACGGCGTTCGCCAAGCGCTTGCCAGCGGTTTTCTGCGAGAAAGTACGGTGTGGCGTCGATAACGTTGTCCTGCATTCGCACGCCAACTTCTACGGTACGTTTAAGTTTTGCCCAATCTACGGTTTTATTCGCTTTGTCCGCCATGTTGGCGAGGTTTACTGCGGCCAAATTACATACAGACCACGGTGCGAGCGGTTGCTCCGATTGCTCGCGCCTGCGTTTCCGCAGGGATCGGACTATCGCTTCACCATTACGGTGCCGAATCGCTTAGTCTCTCACGCTGCACGGTTTACACCTGCTTGCGCCCTGTTGCCCGCGGCTTTCGCCGGTAGGGTTCCAAGTCAATCAGATTCGGTTTTTAACGTGAGGCAAGCCGTTTAATGCATACCACACGGGTTCGTTGCGACGACCTTTTGACCGTATGCCTTTGCGTTGGTCTTGTCGTTTGCGTTGTCGATAAAGAAAATACCGGGCTCAGCGCTGTATGTTGCGCAGAAACAAATCAATTGCCATAGCTCACGAGCCTTAACGGTTCGGTACGTTTTAATCGCGAGTGGCCATTCGCGCACGTCGCCGCACTCGTGCCAATGCTCGTTATAATACGCCATTTCTTCGGCGTTGTACGACTCAACGTCTGGGAATCGTAATTCGTACTTTACGTCGTCCTCGACGGCTTCCATAAAATCAGCGGTAATCGCAACAGAAATGTTAGCACCGGTTAAAAAGTCGGGGTTAACGACTTCATATGTGCCGCCGTCGGCTAGTTTTTCTTGCGCTTTTTTATATGCAGTCGAACCTGGATCAAGCCGCAATAACGCCTGTTCGTATATTTCACGGTCATCGTCCGATAACGGTTTAAATTTCAGTTTCGCTTTGGCTAACCGCTTAATTTCGGGGTCAGCGAAGTTTTCCGTAAGATACCGCAAAATGCGTGGGTTTTGCATTTTTGAGATGATAAATTCGATAATATCGGGGTGCCAACATGCCAATAAAATCATTTGCGCTCCCCTTCGCGAACCGCCTTGCTCGACTAAATGCGTTAACTGCGCAATATCGTTAAGCCACGAAACCGATCCGCTAGACTTGCCGCCAACACCACGCGCAAGGGCAAGGCGTGGCCGTAACGTGGATCCGTTTGTGCCGACGCCGCCGCCTCGCGCCATGATTTCCATAACTTTACCGCGATGCTCTGCGATTCCTTCGCGTGAATCTTTCGGGTACGGCATTACGAAGCAATTAAAGAATGTAACCTCATTACCACTACCTGCTCCGTAAAGTATGCGTCCGGCGGGCACGAAATTATCTGATACGATTTCGCGGTAAAAATCGGCGTGTGCTTGCTCGCGTTTTGCCTCATCGGTTTCAACCGCAGCCAATCCTCGTGCCACGCGGTCAGCGATTTGCTCGTAGAATATTTCGAGTGGCTTTTCGATCAATTCGAGTGGGCGCACAACAACGCCGGTTTTCGCTTCTTCTTCGGTTAGCCCGTTTGTTCCGAGAAAATCTTCGTCAAGCGCAATCGTCGCTCGGTTATGCTTACGGTCAAGCTTCGTAATAAACCCGAGCACTAGCGCCGGAAACTTCGGATCATCGTTAACTTTGACGATAACAAAATCGCCTTCGCTCAGCGTGCGCTTTTCGATGTCTTTAAACGCATATCGGTCAAGCATAACGAGTTGGCTTACGCCTTTTCGCGTGATATGGAAATCCGGTTTTATCGGCGTAACTTGCGGAAACACCGCAATATCTTCGTTTAGTTTACGTATATATGAATCGGTAAATGTCGTTGTCAATCTCCCGCCTCCTGTTCTAGTCTCCGTATAAACTCGACTAAAGCAGCCTTGCGCGCCAGCAACCGTTCGCGCTCGGCTTCTAGCTCGATTAGTTTCGTTTGGTACCGCTTTTTGTCGCGCTCGACTTGGCGCAGGTCGTCGTCAGTGTCCGCGAGTAGTTGCCGGAACTCGCCGATCGCGCCATGCGCTGCTTGTCGGTAATGCGGCATTAGTCATCGCCCTCCGGCTTGCTCGCGAACATTTCCGCGGTAATCATCAGCCGCTGCGTCACGCCCTCACGGTAGCCGGCGTAGTGCCCGCGTTTATACGTGATGTCGCCGGCTATCGCGATTAAGGCGATAATAGCGATTGTTATAAACGGATGGTCGGCGGTAATCGCGGAGAGTTGGCGTAGGAAGTCGATCACTGCGTCATCACTCCGTGGATCGCTAACAAGCCGTTTATTACCGCCAAGGCACCGAGACACAGCGTCCAGCCCCAACGCCCTTCACGAGCACTATCCGCGGCCACAACCGTACAAAGGCCGCAAGCAAACGCGTTAAATATCGTAATGAACATAAACGTCACTCCTTCGCTTCCATTCGCAGTAAGATTGCGAGCCCTAATGAAAACAGCCCACCTAGCTTGTCACCCGCGAAGAAAAATTCGCAACCAGCATCTATCAACGCCACAAGTGATAGAATACGTAAAAATGTTTTCACCTTATAATCATCCCTTGTTGTATCGCATAAGCTAGCGCAACCGCGGCCGCGTCCGATTCGTCATCAACCGCAAACTCGCCCGTATACCCCGTCCACTTGCGCACGGCATCAGCCACATCGGTTTTTTCCGCTTTGCCGACGCCAACCACCGTTTTCTTAACGCTGGACTGCGATATGGCTGGCGCGGTGAAGTCGAGGCCGAATTTGTTCAGCGCGCGGTCACATGCACCCCATGCGCTGTAAACAGGGTGCGCTTGTTTGCTCGTTCGGCCAACAAAATCCTCACGTACTATTGCTTCGAATCCCTTTTCGTAATGCTTCGCGATAAACGCGATCGCCCACGCCTCAACAATTTCAGCGCGGAGTCCCTGCGGTTGTTTGCTAGACGTAGTAACGTGCGACATGTCGAGGATTCGCGCTTTACCGTCGGCCACTTCGATTAAGGCGACGCCCGGCCGTCCCATACTCGTGTCAAAGGCGAGAATTCTAACCGAAGGTCTGCGGATTGGCTTCGATTTAGTCATCGGCTAACCTAATACCGTAATTTTGACCGCGTTTTACGAACGTCCAACGTCCTGTTACTTCTTTTCCGTTAAGGCCTTTTCTCGTCATGAGGTCGTCAAAATCCGTCATAAACATTTCGTATTGGCGATCTTTTGAATCCGTAAATGCAATTGTTGCGCTTGACCTTCCGCGATAATATGTCTTATATGTTAATGTTTCTTCGAACTCGTAATTATCTCGCCATTCGTTCGGATTGTAAGGATAGCTTTGTAAACTACCGTTCTCTGAAAATGGGATTTGATATTGTCCTTTTTTAGCCAATCAAACCGCCTCCTTTGCGCGAATCTCCTTAATTTGCGCCAACGCCGACACCGGCCCCGCCTTCTGCCAATCCGGCAAACTCGAATGTCTTATGCGTCTGACTTGCCGTTCTAAATCCGCCACTTCTTCGTCGCTTAAATCGAGCGCGCACGCCGTTTTATAGTTGTTGAAATTCCATTTCCACAGGTCGAGCACAGGCGGCCGCCCCGTTTCCACCGCGTCAAGCACATCCGCGAACTTATCGAAAAGTGCCAGTCGATCGGCCTCCGTAATATTGATGTAAAACGCGCGGATGTCGGGATTTTTCGCGTATTTATCGTCGTCGATGACCCAACCGTCTTTTGCCGCATTTACGTAAAGAATCACGTAATGGTCAACGCCATACATTGCGCTATAAGCCACGACTTGGCGCGCGTGATCCTCCTTCGGATGGCGCAATTTATAAAGCGACGTTTGCGCCGCGCTCGTCTGTTTCGATTTTATTTCGAGGCCCACGCGGATAACTTCGCCGTCGTCCGTTGTGTATCGCATGATGCCGTCGGGCGTTCCGTAAAGATAAAACGTATGACCGCGATGGGTAACTTCGTGGTTCTTTTTCGCGAAGTCCTCGAACATTGGCCGACCGTCGGGCGTGCGCTCGAATACGAAGCGCGGCGGATTACCCGTTACTTTTTCGAAGTGTTTTTCGATAAACAAAATGTCGCGCTGAATGAGGTCGCCAATTGCCGTGCCTAAACGCGTCCAGCGGCCTCTATACGGTGGCTGACCGGTAACGTCCTTCTTCGCACCTTTCGCTTTGACGTACAATTCGCGCGGGCAACTGTTAGCGGCCGACGGCGAGAAGTACGGTCGTTTCGGGAAAACAACCGGCGGGTCTGCGTACCACCGGTGAATCTGCGCGTCGAGCTCGTTATCCCACGTTTCCGGGCGTGAATGCCATTCGTCGAGCATCGCGATGAAATCGCCTTCTATTTGCGCTCCTAGATTCGTCAATTAGTCGCCCTCCTTCATCAATTCCGTGATTTTATCGATCGGCTGAACGCCAGTTAATCGTATTTGCTCGCCGTTGTAGCGGTCAATCAGCAAAACGGGCACGGCCGTTAAGTCGTACCGCTCGATTGCATCGGGCTGTTCCGTGATGTCGATCGTATCGTATGGAATGCCCGCGCCGTCGAGTGCGGTTTGCATCGCGATACATGCATGGCATATCGGCTGGCTTCGTTTAATTAGCGTTAGTTTCGACATTGACGGCCTCCTTTCCAAACCATTCTTCCTCGCTGACTTTCATCTGCCATCTTTCCGGATATATCTCAATGTCGCATTTAATCGGGCACCGAAGTTTTACCGCATTTGCCATAGTATCTCTGATAATATGAAGAGATTCTCTGTCAATATTGCGCGGGCAGTCAAAAAGCACTTCATCATGGCACTGCAAGAGAATATAGGAATCAAATTCTGGTAAAATCTTAACCAAGTCAACAATTGCTTTTTTCAATATTGATCCTGCGCTTGCTTGAATCGGAAAGTTGCCGGCTTGGCGTTGTGCCGCGAAAACTCTCCACTTTTCCTTTGATTTAACTTCATTGTGAAGCCTGCGCTTACGCCCAAATATATCCGTAACATAGCCTTGCTGCATGATTTTACGGTGTTGTTCGTCCATGTACCGTTTAATGCCGGGATAACCGCGAAAATAATCGTCAATGATCTTTTGCGCTTCTTCTTTCGTGATTTCAAGCGTATCAGCAAGTTTACTCGCCCCCATTCCGTAAACAATACCGAAATTAACGATTTTCGCTTGCTTACGTAATTTCTGCTGTGGCGACCCGTCCGTATCCTTTTCGGCTTCGATTTCTTCATACATATATTTACCCGCGCTTATTAACGCGGCGGTCGTTGAGTGAATATCGCGGCCGTGTTTAAACGCTTCAATAAGCACGGACTCATTCGCCATATGTGCTAACACACGCAGCTCAATTTGTGAATAGTCAATGGAAACGAGAATACGATCGGGCCCTTTCGCTTTAAACAAGTGACGTATTTCCGGCCGCTTTGCGGGAATCTGTTGCGTGTTAGGATTCGCGCAAGTAAATCGACCTGTCGCGGCTCCATACGTGTTATGCCACGGATGAATTAAGCCGTCGCGTTTAACGTCATTTGGTAATTTTTGCGTAAAGGCCGAACGTAACTTACCAATTTCCTTATACTCGAGAAACAACGGGATAACTGGATGTTCCTTTTTCAGCTTTTTGATAAAGCGGTTATTGGTCGAACCCTTTCCGTAATCCGTTAAACCTAACTCACCGAAAAACTTTGCACTCACTTGTGCCGGCGAATTAAGGTTAATTTCCTCGCCGAGATAACCGTGTATTTTTCGTTCTAGCTCCGCTTCTTCTTCAGCTAACTTCGCGTCCAACTCGCGGGCACGGTCAACGTCAAACTTTACTCCGCGTAAGTCGGCTTTGATAAACTCGCGGCACACTGGCATTTCAATCTCGAAAATCAATCGCTTAATGTCCGCGAGTCGATCGGTATTTAAATGTCGCATGATCCAATCGTAAAGTTTTAACGTTTTATCCGTATCGCCTGCCGCGTAAGGTAGCGCAACGTCAAGCGGAATCTCGTTAAACGGTGTTTTACCGAAAAGCTCATCGAAGTTATCGCTCGGTTCGTGTAACCAATCGGTCAATAGGTTTTTAAGGCGGTGGTCGCGGTTCTCATCGAGTGCCATCGCCATAATACGAGTGTCAGCGTGTAACGTATCGATTAAGTTAATTCCGTATTGAACCGCAAACCATTTACAATCGAAAGGTGCGTTATGCATAACGCTTGGTTTCGTTTCAAGTAATTTTCGCAACTCCGCAGGTATTTCGTTAAGTTGCGTTCCAGTTGCGTGGTTTAACGGTACGTAAAACGAGTGCTCACGTGTTGATACCGAAAAGCCAGCCATGCGGCCTTTCCACGGGTCAAGCGCGCCATCATCTTCGCCGAACGTTTCGCAGTCAATCGCGATAAGGTCGGCCGCACGAATAACATCGATCATAAACGCCATTGACTCGGCTGTGTTAACGAGATGGTAATTATCCGGCGTATTTTCGACCATTCGGCGCAGTGTTTCCGCACGCCGGCGCTCGACTAACTCCGCGTACCGCCGCAGCGCCTCCGCCTTGCTGAACGCCTTGGGCCGGCCGGTTTTCGTGTATTTATCCTCGCTCAGCCGCGTCATGCGCCCCGCGTCAAACTCCGCTTTGACTTCGATTAGTTTAGCGCGATCGGCGTCCGTTAGCTTCATCGCGAATATTTTCGCCCAATCTTCGGCTGACACTTCGGGCGCCGGCGTCTTGGCTTGCGCTTGCTTGCGTCGGGCGATTCGGCCGCCGTCGGTATTTAACCGCAAATTCACACGCCGACACTCCGGTATTCTTCACGGTCTGTATCGTCGATTACTTTTGCCGTCCAAAATATCGCCATGCGATTATCGCGGTTAATCGTATCAATATCGCGGTTATCCTGTACAACGTGCGTAAACGATTCTTTGCCGTTTAGATAATATTGAACAACGTCGCCAACCGCAACGCCTTCCGGTTTTGGCGCGTTTAGGTACTCGTCGGGCACGTCGAGCCCAAGCGCGCGACGAAGTGCGATGGCTTTACCGATGTCGGCGTTAAATACGTCATCGGGCGCGCATTTTGCGATGCCTTTTTCGTAAATTACTTCGCTACTCATACTTCTCACTAACGCAACGACCGTTCTTTTTTCACGATTAACGATAAATTCCGGAACGGTTCTTAGATGACGAAAAACGTAATTACCTTCGTTAATATCCATGTTTTTATCCACCATTCGGTCGATCAACACATCAACGTCGCGCATTGCCCGTGCCACGACTTCGGCGCGGGTTAGTTTTGACTCTTTCGCCAGCTTTTCGCCTATATCTTCTGTCACTTGATCGAGCCTTTCTTGTTTCCAAAATAGCGATTGCAATTCGAATATTTCTTCCGGCGTACCTTCGACTTTCCAACCGTTATTTAACGATGCTTTCATTCGCTTATCCCTCCTCATGCGGCGTACACTCGATTACGTAACCATTAACGAGTGCACGCACAAGTGTCATAGGGTTAATATCGTTAAGAGCTTTCAATTTTTCAGACATCCAGTAATAATCCGGATTGAATGCGCATTTAATCATATCTTCATCTGCGTACTCATAAAGTGTTTTCCGCGCATACTCAATTGCATCCGCAACTTCGCGCGGAATAACGACTTTGCCTTCGTTCATAATTGCGCCTCCTTTTCGGCTAATTCCTTCGCGTAATTCGGCGTTATCTCCGTCCACCGCGACGTGTCACCGTATGCACCGCTCCAATATTCGCTTTTGCCCGTGCACGGCACTAGCCACGCGCGCGACCCGAGCACGCCGATCAGGTAATCGACTTCATCCGGCTGAAACGGCTCGCCATTCGACTTGCGCGCGGGTATCACGTATTCGCCCCGTCGTTTTTCCGTGTCGCGCACGATGATAGTGCGTACTTGAATCCGTTTGATTTCACCGTCGGGCGTTTCCGCCCAAACGTCAGCGCCACTGTCGACTTCTGGGCGTGCCGTGTTCCAGCCCATCGCGTGTAAAGCCGACCGCGCAACCATGACGGATGCGCAGCCGATTTCAGACGTTGTCCTCGTTGTTCGCGTTTGTTTCGTTGTTGTCGTCAATTACTCGCCGCCTCTCTTTTCGTAACTGATTCGATGTCATCAAGCGGAATAAAAACGGTAGGGTGCGAAAAGAACGCTTTGCCGTAGATTAACGTTATGTGCGCTTTGACGAAATCTTCGGGGTTAGATTCGCCTTCTGCGCGGAATACATGTAAGCCGCCGGGTTTTGTTGCGACTTCGAACGTGGTGGTTTCGGGCTGGTTCTCGGCGTTAGTGGTCGGTTTTAAATCTTCGGCGCTAACCCACAGTTCGAAATCATCTTTTATTGACTTAACATGATAAGGAAGATCATCGTCATAATCGTCAATCCGGACAATACGAACCTTTTCGCCAACATCGAACGCATGACCGCTATTATTGGCAGCAACTTCCGCGATGTCGCCGACTTTGAATCTCGGTTTTTGTTCTTCCGCGCTGTCGGCCCATTCGATGGTAGGCTCGTCGACTTTGGCGAATACTTCGAAGTCGTCACCACCAGTGTCGTAATTATCACCTGCATCATCAATAATGTGTGGATCGCCAAATCGGTCAATTTCATCAACCTCGTAAAACGCTCCTACCGTGACATTTTTAGCGGCTTCATCGACGGCAAAAGAAGTAAAACGAATCAAGTCGCCAACTTGCGCGTTACGATCAACCTTCGTATACTTCGCGCCATTCCACTCAACTTCGGTCACGTCGCCACCCTTCGTAATCCTAACGTCTAAATTCGGCATTATTTACCGCCCCCAATCGCATCAAAATTGTTCCGTCGGGTCTGCCGGTTTGCTTTCCACGCCCAACCGCTCAACATCGAAACCGAACGCTTTCAAGTCGGCAACCTGCTCGTCATGCGTTTTAACGTAAAGCACTTTTTCGTAGAGCTCGTCGGGCACTTTCGCGTCGGCTGTAGCTTCGAACACCTTACGCTCGGCGTCCGATAAATCCTCGTCGTCGAGCGGGGTCAGGCTGACCATCGTCGACGTGCCTTGGCCGTCCTTCGCGAGCTCAAACGGCTTGCGTGCGAGTTTTTTCGCGTTCTTTTCGATAGCCGCGATCAGCACCTTGGCTTGCGCCTTACTTACGTCAACGATAATCGGCTGGCCGTCGGACAAGTTGATGAAACCGAACAAATAACGCGGTTTCGGCTTGAGCAAGTACGCTTTGTTACGGAGTTCTTCGGCTTTTGCGTCGTCGCCCGCTTCCTCGGCGGCCTTGGCGTCGGCATAAAGCATGTTGGCCGCTTTCTGATACAGATTATCGGATTCAACGGGCGTCGTGTTAAACACCTTAAACACCGACGCGGCGTAGTACTCGACGTAGTCCTCGTCGCTCGCAATCCGCACTTTGTACGCGGTGCCGGACTTGAACGAGGCCAGCGCCTTGCTTGCGTTTTCTTGATTTTCGGCGGTGGCGCTCTCAGCCGCCGCTTTTCCTTTTTTAGCGATATAGCTCACTAAACATCGCTCCTTTACGATTTAGTCGGGCTTGCTTCGGTTGCCCGCGACAAGCCGCAAACGTTCGCGTTAACGTTCGCGACCTGTCGCCGGCGGGCAATGACGTCAATCCATTGCCGCAAGCTGCGCTTGTTGCGATTCTATGCGCGCTTTTATCATCGACTCAATTCCGGGCGTTGCGATATTTCGCGCGGCGTTGTAGTCGGCATTCGTTTTGAATCCGCAAAACTGGCAATGAAATTCCGCTTGTGTTTTCCGGTTGCCTTCCGCAATGTGTCCGCACTCCGAACACCGTTGCGACGTATATTTCGGTTCGATCATCCGTACTTCGATTCCAGCCTCTTTCGCCTTATACGCGATTTTTTGTTGTAAATCGTAATATGGCCACCGTTTCAAAAACGTGCTATTCGCGCTGATTCCGTCGAGTTTTTCGAGTTGAATAACGCCGCAACCGTGTTTAACCGCTTGCTCAACGATAAACTTCGAGTACTTATGATTCGTAGTTTTGCGGAAATCCTCGACACGCCTGCGTAATTTTTCAATTGGCTTTAACCGCGTTACTCGACCGTGTCCGCGACGACCGTGTCCGCAATACTTGCCTTGCCGTAACAATTCGGTGCGCCTGCGCTCAATTCTGCGCCGGAATTCGCTAATTTCGCTACCGCCAATAAAATGTCGCTCGGGGCTATCGTTGAACGCGATCACGGCTGCGTTTACAACGCCTAAATCAACGCCCATCACTTTCGACTTATCGCGCTGAACTTCGTCAACTTCGTGTGAGTACGCAAGCATTAGGTAATATTTCGTTTTAACCTTCGCGATTTCGCTGTCGCACATTTTGTATTCACCGCTTATAATTCGGTCGAGTATGACGTTCGCACCCGAACCTGTTCGTAAGGTTACGTCAACTTGCGTGTCAGTTCCGCGTTCCTTAGCGCCTTCCTTCGACAGTAACGATAGTTTGCAAGCGTAAGTTTTCGCATTGATTCGCACTAGCGACTTTATCGATTGGGCGCGGATTGGGAACGATCCATCACGTCTATATGACGGAATAGAAATTTCTCCACGAAGTATTTTCGGTTTGTCGTTTTTGAATTTCTTCACCGATTCGTTTATTGCCGTATCGACAATGGATGACCCTACAAATACCGCTAACCCTTTTATTTGTCCGTTTATATCCGCGGGTAACCCCTTGCCCAGTATATCTTTTTCCTTCGGATACTCTCCGAATCGGTCGTTATACCCGAACGAAAATTGTTGCCAATCCCACGCTAATTGAGTTGCTTTATTTTTAATCCGCCAAATGGCGTATTGAATGTCGTGTAGTAAATTGTATAAATCCTTATCGTAAGCGATTTCGTATCGCATTGTTTTCGTTATTTTCACTTGTAAAACCTCCAAAATGTTCGCTTTAGGTTCGCACCACGCGCCTCTATACGTTGTGACTTCGCACATTGAACGCCGGCCTCGGGAATTATGCTCGCTTCTCATACGCCAATACACGTTTTGACGTCTTCAGACAATGAAAACGCGGTTAAAAGTTCTTCTCGCTTCTCATACGCCAATACACGTTTTGACTGCGTAATGACCAGCGATTTATTGCGTATGATTTACCTGAGCGCCGTTAGGCCTCGGTTTAAGGACGGCGAGTCGCCCTATTCGTTTGACCGCGCCGCTTATTTCCAGCGCTCCGTCAGCTTGCGGTCAATTTCGGCATAAACATAAGCCGCCGCGATCATGCCGACGATGGTTAGTACGATGACTGGCACGTTCATTTCGAATCACCACCTTCGGGTCACCGTAGTAGGCGCGGTACATGCGCTCGTACTTGCGCCGGCGGGCGTCGGCCAGCGCGACCACCTGCGCGGTCATCCCAGCCGCACCGCCTTCGGTAAGCGCACGTAGTCGGCCGGGTCTTCGTCGGCGGCCGGTGCGCCGTTGTAAACCAATTCCGGGTAGACTTTTTCGTTGTACTGCGTATATAAATCGCGTTTTTTGCGCATACTCTTCGTATAAGGTTTGCGCTTCATTCCGCTTAACCTCCTTAAAAATACGGGGTTCTATTTTTCGCACAAATGACGTATACTTATAACGTAGGGACTAGGGCGTTAGTCGCGCTTAGCCCCGAGCAAGTTAACGCGCAAGCAAATAGTCGCGGTGGCTACCGTACTTTTGCCGATCGAAATGGCCTGCCAGCTTTTCGATGCTGCGTTTAACTTGCATATGGTGCAGTCCGAGTTTTTTACCGATTGCCGTCGGTTTGTACGGGCTGTCATCCTCGAGGATCGCTTTGACGATTGCCGTCGTCTTAGCGTCCATGTTCTGCGTGAGGAAGTCGATCAGTTGCCGCTGGTCGGCTTCCGTTTTCTTTCGTAACACCTCGGTTGCCGCCGAGTTGTCGGTTTGACTTGCATTGTTGACCGCTATTTCAAACGGTGTTATCGAATCGTCGCCAAAATCGTGTCCTTCGGGAAACCCGAGCTCACATTCGAGGATTTCGTGTTGCCGTCGTCTTTGTCGGCGTTTATACAATGTCGCTCTTCTATATCTAAGTGCTTTGTTGAAATACAACTCGAAGTTATCGCCGTTAAAAAGCTCAATGCATTCTAACAACGTATCTTCGTACAAGGCGCGTGTCTCGTGTTCATCGGCACGCAAAGACTTCGCGACTTTTCCGTAGTAATCCGCATGTCTTTCGATCAAATAACGGTAAATCTCGTTAAAATCGCTGTTACTTCGTGTTTCGCGGTACCGAAGCACTAAATCATCGATATTCAATTTCATATCGTTTTCCCCCTTTCAATGTATTATACAAATCTCGGCGTATTTTCGCACAAAAAAGTTTAAAATTTTTATCAACCGGGCTTGTACTTGTATTGTAGCACCGAAACATACTGAAACTGTGTTTCTTGCGAAAATTTACCGAGGGAAAAATGTTCAATTTTATGTACTGTTTTTAGAAAGTTGACAGTAATATAAAAAGGCGCTCTTTAAGAGCGCCCAAATTATTTAGGATCCGCTTCCACCACTTCCGCCGCCCGGATCACTAGTTATTTTTACTTGTGTGGCAGCGTTTTTGTCATTTTGTGTTATACCAACGAAAGAACTTGTAACGATTAGTCCTAACAACAATGCAATAATCACCTTTTTCACGTCATGTTCCCCCCTATTTGAATGTTAAATTTTTAAGCGCAATTTCTGCGATCGTTCCCCAATTTCCACCAAATTTTAGTAAATCTCGATGTACTAGATTCGCGTAAAACTTTAAACCTGAGTTAATGAATGTGATTAACGATTCATAAAGCAGCACTGGGTCATCTAATGCTAATGCTTTGTAATACTGTTTAAACACGGACATGCCTTGTTCCTTAACAGCTTGTTCAATCAATTTTAACGCTTTTTGTTTATCACCCCACCTTGCCTCCAAGTGCGCAATCTCGGAGATGTCGCTCGTTTTTATTGTTTCTAGTTCCTGGCCATGAACTATTTTCGCGAACACCATATCTTGTTCTTTGACTATTTTAGCAGATTCTGTACGACCGTCCAATAATAAAAGATCGTAGTATTGTTTGAAGTAATTCATGGTAGCATCATAGTCATCGAACAGATATGAGTTCCCTATTGTATAATACGAATGAACTTTAAAAATCGCACAAATATCAGAATCGATAACTCTTTTTGCCAATTTTCTAGCTTTTTTGAAGTCACTATATACATTCAAGGCTACGGTCGCCTTAATTTCGGTAAATCTAACCTTATATGAGTTTAGTATAAAATCATCTTCACAATCCAATTCATCAAACAGCGTCTCAGCTTCTCTTAGAATACGTTCCATGTGCGAGAATTCTTTTTTATGCTGAAGGATAAGGCATTTGATCGATTTTAACAATAATTTTGAGCAAACGCGTGAAGGGATAGTGTGTTCAATATCGTAAAAAACATCGTCAAAATTCCTTCTGGTTTGTTGATACCTCATAACTAGACTATATACCTTAGCGAGTTCCTTGTTTTCTTTATTACCTTCCATAAGTTGGTTTTCAATTATCTTGTCCAAAACATCAAGAAAACGAGCTGTAGAACAGTACTCCATCGCTTCTCTGATTATGTACGGTTTTTCTGTCTCTAGGACTAAGTTACAAATTTCATACATCAATTCCAGCTCTTTATGCGGACATAAAAAACGAATGAGTTTGATGATCTTATCTAGGTGAAGCATTTTATCGCCATTCCTAAATCTTGTCACTTCGCTTGGCGTTACGTGCATTATTTTCGCGATTATGTTATTCTTTAGTGTGGTATCATGAGCAATCTCATAGTTTTCGATTTCGGTTTCGATAATTTTCACGATCGAATTTAGTGGCAATATTATTCACCGCCTTGAATAAAAATGTATTTTATTGTATATTGATAATATAGCATACATGTTCAAATTTGTGAACCTTTTTCTGAAAAAATTTTTATCGGGAGGTGTAATAAATGAAAAAATGCGCAATATCATATCAGCCACTTTTTAATACTCTAAAGGAAAAACGCATGAAAATAAGCGATCTCCGACGAAACCGCGGCGAGGCCGACCTACTCCACCCGACGATTATCGCGGCGATAAACCGTAATGAGCCGATAAATTTACAACATATAGTCGACATCTGTTGTTATTTGAATGTGCCGATTGAAAAAGTTGTACGCATCGAATAATATGTAAAGCGGGCGACTCACGCAGACCAGCGCCCCTCGATCGCCCGCCAAATCGCTTCTGGCCCGCCGCTCACCAACGCCTCATTCGCGTCTTTCCACCGCGCACCAACCTTCGCGACGCTCACTCGCTTGCCATGTCCGCGTAAGGCCACCGCTAACTGTTGCCGCAGTTTGTCGCCGGCCTTATCGTTGTCCGCGAGTATCACGTATTCCTTCACGGGCGCGCGGATCAATACGTCGACTTTCGGTTGCCCCAACGCAACCCCACCGCAAGCGACCGCAGCCAAGCCGGCTTCCACTACACTCATGGCGTCGATTTCCGCTTCGCATATAGCGCAAATATCGGGCCGCGACCGATATACAACGTCGATTCCGAAAACTAAATCGCGGATCGGCCACGGTAAACCGTAGGTGCCGCCTTTCACGTACCAAAACGCCTTACCGCGCGTTAACCGGTATTTGACGTTCGCCAGCCGACCGCTCGGCAACCGCCAGGGCAGTGCCACTGCGTTGGCCGCCGCGTCAAACCGACAATCGAATAACCGCTGTGTTTCAGCACTAATACCCCGGCGCAATAAGTACGGATGTGCAGCGCTTGATTGTGCGGGCAACACCGACTCGTCAAGCGGTTTTCTATGCCGTTTGGCTTGCGGCAACTGCAATGCGGGCAGGCGCCACTCGTCATCGTCTTCATCCGCTAGCGCGTCGCTGCCGTACTTGTTCGCGAGATACTCAGCCGTTTCGGCTTCGGTTTCATTCCGGAGAAAGGCGAGCAGTTTAACGAGGCCTCCGCGGGCATATTCCGCATCGTACGCGCCGCTATCGCCCCAGTAGCCGGCTTTTGCGGTTGGGGTGTCGCGTAGCCACACGTAAAAAGACGGCGTGCGATCAACGCGAAACGGGCTAGCCGCGATGAGTTTTTCGTCGGACCATTCCGCATTTTTCCATTCAAAATATTCTAACTCCTCGCGGACATTTATCGACAACATTATACCTCCTTTTCCGTTACAATATCGTTACACTTTTAATACCATTGAAATAATTATAATGTTCATTTAACGGAAAATAATATAGGCATTTCTTACTAAAAATTGAAATGTGAGGATGCCGCTTCGCCTGTCGGTAGTTCTTTGACGATACCTACTTGCGGAATATACGTCAGCTCGATTTCCGTGCCCTCGCCACCATCGCGGCCTTTGTTCAGCCCGATTAGACCGCGTTTCTGCTTGTAGTCCGTGTCGACCGCGATAAGTAAATACGCATCTTCGAGTAATTGCTTCGTCTTTTTCACGTCCTCACGAGCCGGCAACTTCACTTCGCGGAACCCGTCATCGTCTTTCGATTCTTTCGTTTCCTCCGCTTGGGTAATCGCGAATATGACCGTTTTTGTTCGCCCGGCCAATCGTCGCAACTTCATTGAAGTGGCCGCCGCATCACCGCCAGCCGTCTTGCTCGTATTGCGTTCGTAGTCGAGATAATAAAACGGATCAATCACGACAACGTCCGCTTTAGTGGCGATAATGTCCGCTTCCAGCGCTTTTAAATCGCGCTTCATGAAGTCGTCGTCATCGACCGCGCGAACAACGATATTACCGGGCACATAGTCGTTTAACTGGCGTAAAAACTCACGAAAACTTTGCTCGAAGTCGTCCGCCAGTTTACCGGCCCGCAAATCGCCAGCATCGAAGCCGGCCGCCATATCGACGCCGCCAACGTTGGCTACCGTTAGGCCGAGCCGTGCCGATACGCTAACGTAAATCCGCACCATGACCTCGAACCAACCCATCTCCATCGACCAAATCAGCACGTTCGCGCCCTGCATCGCGGCCTCAATCGCTTCTTCAAGCGCAATCACCGACTTGCCACGGCCCGACTTCCCGTATATCGTATAAAGGTTAGACGAAACATAGCCGCCGACCGTGGCGTTGATCTTCGGAAACTTCGATTTATAGACGCGATAAGACTCGCCAGCCTTGCGGCGCTCGTACTCGTCAAGGAACGCGTTGGTGTCGGTTTTGACGTTGTGACCGACTTTATCTCGAACGTTTGTTCTTATTTTAATCGATTCTAATTCGCGGGTCAATACGTCGATCCACTCGTCCGGCGGCACGTTGCCGAATTTTTGGCTAACTGCGCTGTCCGGCGAAAATAACGCTTGAATTTTTCGGTTGGCGACGTTCTCAAGAAAACGGCCAGCCAGCCAATCGACTGAATCGCTGACCGGCACGTAAAGTTCCGTAAACTCCGGTACCTCGGCGCAGACCGTATCGGCACTCGGTAGCCGGCCGTTCTGTTCAGCGTAGTCGCGAATGAACCGAAAGGCTTGACGTTCGGCTGGCGTTGGGAAATCGTCGTCAACGAGTTGGTACCGCGTGATCGCCGTTGTGTCGTTGGTGTCGCATATTCGCGATAATAATTCGGGTCCGTAAGACAAAGTTTCGCTCACCTCCGTTTGTCGTCCTCACCGTCAGCCCATCCGCCGCTTTCGAAAATGAACCTTTCCAGCCGCATCCGCCCGATAATCGCGTTAGCCTCCGCGAGCTCGCCGGCTGCCACAAGCGCGTTATATTCGTCAAGTAATGCGTCCATGCGTTTACCGAACGCCTTTCTGCGCGCCAATTCGTCACGTTCGCGTTGCCTTGCGGCTGACCCCACCGCCTTTGACGCGTGCTTACCGTTGTTGCCCATCGCCATCACTCCCGCTATTATAGTCGCATTTTGCGCCGCGCTCCGGCCGCCACTCGCGTCCATACCGTTGTTCGCGATAAATTCATCGGCAAACTCAGCGCGGCAAACCAACCGCAATTCTTCGTCGCCTTGAAAAACTTCGGCATAATCGTTCCATGTGCCGTCGGCGTAAACGCGCGATAACGAATATTCGATGTCCTCGAACGCTTCGCCTTCGGTCCGTTGCGCGTCAAACCGCCAGCCGTCGATGTACCACAGTTCGCCCGCCCAATGGACGAGATCGCCGAGATTGTACTCGCGCTTAACGCCAAGTTGGGCGAACGCAGCTTCGACGGGGTCCTGCATTTCGTTAGTCATTCGCGATCGCCTCCATTGTCGTCATATTTCGAAAGAAAAGCGTGTAAACGGTGAAGGAGGTACTCTTTTAAGTCGCTTTTTATATCGCCCATTACCGAATCCCCCTTTT
>Ga0207747_1000431_pt1 | contig 48929 bp, 81 predicted proteins | sample HigsolmetaGSP11D_FD_184839 | JGI IMG/M metagenome (GOLD analysis project Ga0207747, IMG submission 184839) | High solid enriched microbial communities from the Joint BioEnergy Institute, USA - SP1-1-D (SPAdes) | ecosystem: Engineered > Bioreactor > SSF (Solid state fermentation) > Aerobic >...
CAGGTTCTTACGTATGATCCGAAGAAGTACGCAGAGCTTTCTCAAAAGCTGAACAGAAAGGCAAACAAACTTTCTGAGTTGATTGATGAAGTAAACATCCTGACGTACATCGACTTTCCGAGATACCACATCTACATGGATTAAACCAGAGGATTCCTCTGGCCCGGAGGTCGTTAATTCCGCTAATGGTTTCCGGGCTGGAGGAATCCAGCAGGGGATAAGTATTGTGAGCGCCCCGTTCGTCTCGGGTATAGACGACCTTCGCTGTAGGTTATCAGCGGCATTCACAAAACTATGTTTATTACATAGGCGTCGAACGGATAACGGTTGACGAGTGACGAGGTAACGTGTTACAGGTTACGGACGCTTATTAGATAATTATGTTTTTGGTTTAATTAATGCTCCGTCTTATCCCCTTCATTATGGAGGGATACCCAAGCGGCTGAAGGGGGCGGCCTTGAAAACCGCAAGGAGGCTTGAATGTCTCGCGGGGGTTCGAATCCCCCTCCCTCCACCATAATCAAAAAATAATCCCGAGGGTGGGCTATTCCTTAACAAGCAACTGTGCGATTATGCTTCATGTTAAAAGGGTTGGAAATCGCAACTTCATTCACGAGAGTACAATCAGCCGGAGCCTATAGCACAGTTGAGTCGCGACCTTGTTGAGTGCTGGTCAGTTGGCAACTGGAATAGCAGGGAAGCCTTAGCCAAGGCAAGGGTTCGGCGACAAATTAAATCCAGAGCGCCGAATGTGTAGGGATGACATACATCTGGACATAGCTCAGTTTGGCAGAGCGCTCGCTTTGGGAGCGAGGGGTCGTCGGTTCGAGTCCGGCTGTCCAGACCATTCAAACTATTTGAAAGCAAAAACGAAAGGAGACGTGATTTAATGTCCAGTCATGTGCTCTCACTGTTTCGACGCAAAAAGAAAAAAGTTAATTTGTCAAATGAAGAAAAAGTTTCTCTCTTGAGCGAAAAGGCTGTTGGATTGTTTGAGCATATGCGCAAAGCATATACCGAGCTTGGTCAGATTAATGAAGAATTGCTTCAAGTTATCGACGATGAAAAAGCTTTGATTGAACAAGAGCACGAACGCCATCAACGTGTAATGGAAAAGCTTCAAAGAAATATCAGTAAAGCCCACGAGGAAATTCAAATGAATACGGCTGTACAAAATGAACTGTCGAGGTTTATTCGATGAGCGAATCACAGTCAATAATGCTGACAAGCGGCGTTTTGATTGTGCGAAAAATTAATCGTAAAACAACAGCTAAAATGTTCAGGAACCTTAAAATTGGCGATAGAATTGAATTGTCAACTTCTGTGTCAAGAGTAGGTTCATATGCCAATGGCAGAGCACGTCCTGCATACATCACAGCAATAAATCTTGCAACAAACGAAATCAACACAAGTACATTCAATCAATTGTCCAATATTCTTAATGCATTTGAATTTGAAGTAGAGTAAAAGGAGCGAACAGATGATGCAAATGTACACTCGAATTGACAGCGAACGTGATGGATATCCTGCATTCGAGTGCGATCAAGAAGCGCTTTGAAGTCTTTGCAAATGAGCCTTTGTTTACGACGAACGCAGAAGGGTTGTTTGATGCTTTTCTCGCCGGACTCCCCGAGTATGCGCGTCAACATTACAATTGCAATTGTTACAAAAACTTCGTGACGCGCTATGGTGGACTGGTGCATAGGTCGTGGATTCTTCGTTGAAACGCTGAAGTCCGAACTGCGAGAAATTCGTAAGACGCTTGAAGCATATACCGCGTCCACTCCGATTGAAGGTGTCGATGAGGCGTCAGCCTGCGGCGTAGGGTACTCGAAGGACAACGATTGGAACCTGACTGTAAAAGTTAAGACAAACGGTACGACCCGACTTATCAAAATTGATCGGTTCGACTGATGGAGGGTGAAAGTTTGAATACTATTGTTATCAACGGGAAAGGGATTATTGTTGCAGGCAAAAGTATCTCCGTTTCTGGAGATAAAGTTTATGTTGACGGAAAGCTTGTCGAAACAGGGCCGATTGAAGATGTAACAATCTCATTTGAAGGCAATCTAATAGCTTCCATCAAGACAAATGGCAACGTAACTGTCTATGGAAATGTATTAGGAGATGTTGATGCCGGAGGAAATGTAAATTGTGGTGATGTTCATGGTTTTGTTGATGCTGGTGGATCAGTAAGTTGTCACAATGTTGGCGGGGATATTGATGCTGGCGGAAGCGTTCATTTAAAATAACAAATCTACATTCCCCTGTGGGATTTCCACAGGGGAAACATGTAATAGCAAAATTATCTTTGTATAAAGATAATCTCAAATAAGAGTTTCAAAGAGTTGAGGTGTAAAGGTGGAACAGAACGTTGTAGTGTTGACAATTGAAGAATGGGAAAAAGTTAAGATGTGGTTGAGAGAAAAACAGAGCTATCATCATTCTATGGCTGATAAACTTAGTTGTCTCGATTTAAATGATCAAGATATTGTAAAACATCGTAATACAGCTAATCAAATTCAAGAATTTCTCATGCTAAGGAGATGATTAAATATGCAAAAAAAATTTCTTTATCCTATGAATGTGGTCGCTAAAGACGTAATTTCTGGTTTCGAGGGTGTAATTATTGCTAGAAGCGCACACCTGTTCGGTTGTGCCCAATATGGACTAGCGCCGAGAGAGCTTGCAAGCGATGGCTCGACGAAAAATACAGAGTATTTTGATGAAGCTCGCATTGAGATTATCGACGATTCTAATGCTGTTTACGGTAATGACAATTATGAAAATATTTTTGCGATTAGTTTAGGTTCAGAGGTTCAGGATAAGGTGACTAACTTTACTGGCAAAGCGGTGGTCGCAATTGAATACCTCCATAATTGCAATCAATATTATATCCAACCTTCAGTTGATAAGGAAGGAAAGCCTAGAGATGGAATTTGGTGTGACGAAGGAAGGCTGGTTGTCGTTGGGAAGGGCGTGTCGCCTGAAGAAGTCTCTGTATCAAAGCGTGGATCGGTCTTTTCACGAGATTTGCCGAGGCGGTGAGGCTGAAGCATTACATGCCATCTAAATAAAACGAATCTTCAATTTAGAATTGAAGGTAATGTGTGGATAGCGAAGAAAAAGTTGCAAGACTTGAATGTTTGATTGATCCTAATGATTTTCTGAAAGTTTCTAAATATGACGAAGGAACTTTGGACATTGCTATCTTCACTCGTGGGGAAGAGACCAGTTTTGTAGAGTTGAGCGAAGAAAATGCTAGGAAATTGAAGGATTTTCTAAACAAGCATTATCCGCAAACTCTCAATAAAACATGCATTTTATTTAGGATGAAAGAATGAAAAACATGGACTGCGGAAGTTATGTAGAGAAAGAGGTAGATCGTTTCAATGGATAAGAAGGCAGAAAAAGAGATTACAGCGAAGCTGATCGAATTAAATGAATTGCTTCTCGATCAACTCCCCGACAACCCAAAGAATAAAATAGCAATCAATAATATCAACCAGATAGTTGCATATCTGATTGCTACCAATCGTTGAGGTGATTTTATGACAAGAACGAGAAAAGATGCGATGGTTGCATGTTTCCATGACGCAATCAATAAAAACTCTCAATTTGTGGCTATCCTCATTCGGATGGAGGGCTATCCGAGAGATGAAGTTATCATTAATCACATTGAGAATGCGAAAGCAAAGTTGGGGTACTATTTGACGGTGTACGACGAAGATTTGAGGATGCATAGAAATCAGAGTATCCAAATTGTTGGGTTTACACACGCCAACAGCTTTGATGAAATTCAAGCTGATCTAATTGACTGACAGGAGGATAACAATGACATTGATTGTGAAAATTGCGAATTTCATTTTGAGAGCATATGTGTTCATGAAGATTTGGAACTGGTTTCCGGCAACGCTCTTTGGCGTTGCTTCGCTTAATCTTGCAGGGTCTATAGGTTTGTTGATGCTTCTTCTCTTCGCAAAACAAATGGATTTTCCAACTAAGTATGAAGTACAAGAAAAACATAAGCATATGGATGAAAGTGAACGTGTTTCATGGAAATTCTATCCCACTATCGCCTACTTACTCATTCTTTTGATCGGCTGGATTGCAAAGCTATGCATGTAATGCCAAAGAAAGGGGGTTGATATAATGAATAAATCAGATTTATTTATTATTGACAGATTAAATTCTGCAAAAAATGAAGTAAAAAATTTTTTTCCTGAAGATTTACAGGAGGAATTTGAACGAGAAGCTTATATTGCTGGAGGGTGTATCTACAGTATTTACAATGAACAAGAGCCAAAAGATTACGATTTCTTTTTAAGAAGTTCAGAATTTGCAAATAGACTGAAAGACTATTTCCTCAGCTTATATCCACATCCGACTCATGACCTTCGCGCAGAAATTGATGAAGGCAAACTGAAGACCTTTTATCACAAAGGTTTCAGGATTGTTGTAACAAGAAATGCAATCTCAATTGGAAAATATCAAATCATCACCAAATTTACTGGCAAGCCTGAAGATATTGTAAGAGAATTTGATTTTAAACACAATATGTTTTGGTTTGAGAAAGGAGAAATTAAAACCCTAAGCAAATGGGATTATTTGAATACCAATCAACTTTACTTTAACGACGGTAGACCAAGAGACATTTCCGGCACACTTATCAGAGTTCATAAGTTCGTCGAACGCGGCATGAAGATTACAAATACTGAGATGGCAAAAATTCTTCGCAAGCTTCGTGAGGTAGGTTTCACAGAACGAGAGAACGAGATCATCGACAATGAAGCCTCGTACTGATGAATGTTGAAGGGAGCTTTTGTATGTTGTTTTTTGTCGATTGGGCTGGACAAGAAGAAAGAATGCGCATCCATAAATTTAACCTGTTGGGCGGAGAGCATAAGATTCAATATTACAAAGGGAAAGAATTAAAAGAATTTATCGATGTGTTGCTTTTGACCATTATGAAAGAGCGTCCAGATCAAATTATTTTTGATAGAACTGGATGCGGACAACCTTTGTTTGATAGCTTTGTGTCATGTGTCAATAGTAGGAAGAGTGTAAAAATGTTGAGTAATGGAATGCTTTATTATGAAACGGAATAGGAGTTAGAGAGAATGGAAAAAGCAAAATACAAAGTAGGAGAAAGAGTAATAGTTCGAGGAGATTTAATTGGGGACAATCGTTACGGCGGTGTATTTTTTATCCGAGATATGGAAAAATATCGCGGGAGATATGTGCGAATCAAGGAAGTTAATACAAGCGAGAAATATGGATATTTGTATAAAATTCATGAAGATAGAGGCCGCTGGTGCTGGCATGAGGATATGTTTGAAGAAAAACAGAAAATGAGATATTTAAACATTGATATGATTGCACAAATGCAGATTCAAGTCGAAAAAGTGTTGTACAACGATCCCGTAACGGTTTTGTTTTATCGTTTTGGACACTATGACAAAGACAGTGGTAAAATTATCTTTGGAAAGCAGCAGAAAGTTGTTGCTAAGTGTAATAAGGCTGCCGGAGACGTATTTGATGAAAGAGAAGGTTTAAAAGTTGCAATTCTTAAAGCATTTCGCAAAGAGATTGACAAACAGTTGCGTAAATGCTGAAGTTGACGGGGATGTGGTCAATTGACTGTGTCCCCAATTTAATTAAGGGGTGATAAAATGATTAAGTACTTCGTAGAAGAAGGAAGCGGCAGCTACAATCTATTTCTGGAAGATCAGGAGGAAGGTGTCAAGAAGAGACTTATTGCTGTTATCTTTGATCAGACTCATGCAAAAATAATAACCCGACAGATGAATGAGTATGTTAATGAGAGGAGCTATTAAAAGCCAACGAAAGTATTGACGGGTAAGAGTTTATTATTTATAATTGTTGTATGAAATAAAAATTTGGAGTGATTGGAATTGCGTCAATTGGTGCTTATGCGCGGAGCAATGGGTGCTGGAAAATCGACTTGGATTGAAAGGAATAATCTGAAGCAATACACCCTGAGCGCAGATGATATTCGCCTTCTGTTTCAAACGCCTGTCATGACCGAAGACGGAAAAATGGCGATCAACGGGAAGAATGACAATCGCGTTTGGGATTTGTTATTTGAACTTCTGGAAGAGCGTATGAAGCGCGGTGAGTTTACAATCATCGACGCTACTCACGCGAAGCAGGAAGCGATCTCTCGATATAAGGACTTGTGCCAGAAATATCGGTATCGTTGTGCAATTGTTGATTTTTCCGATGTGCCGCTGAAAAGGCTTCTGGAGCAAAACCGGATGCGTGACGAGCACAAGCATGTCCCGGAGCATGTCATTATGAACGCACATGAACGGATGCAAACTGAGCATGTTCCGAAGTGGGTGACGGTACTCAAACCCGATGAATTTGAGTCTGCTATGAAATATGCTCCAAAAGATTTCAATGAATACAAACGCATTCATCACATCGGGGATGTTCATGGATGCTACACGGCATTGAATAATTATTTTGTTGAAACGGGACACGAATTACTTCATGACCCTATTGATGATTTGATGTATCCGGTGCTGAATGAAGATGAATATTACATCTTTGTTGGCGATCTTCTTGATCGTGGAATTGAAAACAAAAAGACGATTCAATGGTTCTTGAAGATTTGCCATTATAAAAATGTTGCAATTGTCGAAGGGAATCATGAAATTCACCTCTGGAAATGGGCGCAAGATGAAGAAGGATATAGCAATGAGTTTAATGAACATACCAAACCGCAACTTGAAGAAGGCTTGGATGAAAAAGGAATACAAATGCTAAAGAAAGATGTAAGGCAACTTTATAGGAAACTTTGTCAAATGGTATATTACACCGCGTATGGCAAAGTAGTTTTGGTGACACATGGTGGAATTGCAAAGCTGCCTGACAATTTGATGTATATGGCAACAGAACAATTTATTAAAGGTGTAGGCGATTACGGGATTGATATTGATAACGCTTGGGATAAGAATTTGCCTCTTCCTCAAGTGATAAATGTCCGTGGTGGTCATGGCAATTCTGTTCGTCTAAGTTATCAGTTAAAGGAAAGACCTACCTATCAAATTCATGGTCACAGAAATATATTCCGTTTACCAATTCAAGCCGGAGAGTATAGCTTTAACCTTGAGGGACAAGTCGAATTTGGCGGCCATCTTCGTGCGGTCATTTTGTCTGGTGACGGGTTTTCGACGATTCAAATTAAGAATGATGTTTATCGCGTTCGTAAAGGGCAAACACCCTCAACGATCAACGAAGATGAATTGACCATCGATCAATTTATTGAATACTTGTCTAATCACAAGGAGATTAATGAGAAACATCTTGGTGATAACATCTACTCGTATAATTTTACGAGAAATGCATTCGCAGAGAAAATTTGGGACGATATTAACATCAAGGCGAGAGGCTTGTTCATCAATAAGAATACGAAAGAGATCGTGAGTCGCTCCTATAATAAGTTCTTCAATGTGAATGAACGTAGCTTCACGAAGCTGAATGTTTTGGCAGATAATCTAGTGTTCCCTGTTCAAGTGTTTGACAAGCCAAACGGATATCTCGGAACGGTGGGATATGACTCTGAGAGCGACAGATTGATCTTCACGTCGAAGTCAGAGACGCGAAGTGAGCATGCTGAATGGTTGAAAGAACTTTTCTATAAGCAACTCAGCGAAAAGGAAATTGAATCTATTAAAAATTATGTAAAATTAAACAATGTTGCGCTCGTATTTGAGGTTATTCGTCCTGTTGATGATCCTCATATTATTGAGTATCCAGCAGATAAACTTGTGCTTCTCGATATCGTCAAACGTGAAATTAAATATTCAAAGCTTGATTATGATGAAGTGCGCAGTTTCGCGTTTTCTTATAAGTTAGAAGTTAAAGAGCTTAAGCACGTTTTTGACAATTGGACTGATTTCTACAAGTGGTATCGAGATGTAATTGAAGACTTTTCCATCGAAGCAGAAGGGTTTGTAATTGAAGATGCAAGTGGATTCATGTTCAAAATAAAACTTCCGTACTACAACTTCTGGAAACAAATGCGTGGCCTGAAAGATAAGATTGTTCGTCGTCAAGCTCATACAGTAAAAGGTAGTAGCCTGTACACGCCGTTGCATAACAGGGTATTCAAATGGATGAAGGAGCAAGACCCACAATGGCTGAAAGAGTCGAGCATTGTAGTTGTACGGAAACAATTCTATAATGACAAAAATGCCAAATAAAGAACATGTGAAATATGGTTGTTCAGAAGAACAACCATATTATCAGGATAATTAGCAGAGTAGACATCTTGAAGCGAATTTCTTTGTCTTTATTTTTTATTAGGATTTCCATGTTTTCACCCCTTTCTGTCCTAGAGTAAATGGTATCCACCTCCTTTCTGTCTTCATGATAAGAAGGTTCGTCTCTTTTGTAACAACAGGCTCGTAAAGCGATTTTGGGCTTCGATTTCAGTATAGTGCGTCTTTCAAAACATCTAACAAGTCAAATGAATTGTTGCCCAACCTAACATGATATGTGACGTGAGAAGATCGCGTCATAGCACTTTAAGTTAGGGGGAAGATGTTTATGATTTTCGCACTTATTGGTCAATCATCATCTGGCAAGTCTACCATTGAAAGTATGCTCGTCGATTTAGGGTATTCAAAAATCGTTTCCTATACAACACGCCCCATGCGCAAGGGAGAGAAAGATGGGGTCGATTATCACTTTGTTGATCACCCCACCTTCGAAGCATTGGCTCAAAAAGGATTCTTTACGGAAACAGCACAATATCGAGATTGGCATTACGGTCTTTCGCTAAACGGAATTGATTATAAGAACAAGGATTATATCGTTGTTGTCACAATTAGCGGCTACATGGAATTGCGCAAAGCTGTAGGAAAGGAAAATATTGTCGCTATCCACATTAAGGTAGACGAACGCGAACGCATCATTCGTCAGTTGAAGCGTGGAGACGATGTAGATGAGGTTATTCGGCGAATCTATGCTGATCGAAAAGATTTTTCGGGAGTAGAAGATATTTGCGATTTCACAGTTTTGAATGAGAAGATCGAAAAAACTGTAGAAGATGTTAAGGCTCTTATATGGGGCATTAAAATTACTAAACATATTGTTGAGGATATTTCAAAAAGAAAACGAAGCATTTAACGAAAGAGTGTGGTTTAAAATGCCAAGTTACGTGAAATGCAGATTTTGCGAAGAACACATTCCTATGAGCATGAAGGACACCTTGGTTAAAGAAACCAAGGTGTCTGAATCTGGCAGGCGATCAAACTGGTATTATCACCAAGAATGTTATCCGAAGGAACTAGATAAACGAGAATTTCTTCGGCGTGAACGAGAAGCGAAGGATAGGTTGAATGAAACAGTCAAAAAGATTTACAATTTGAAGTTTGATCTTCCGGCGCGTTGGTGGGAGATCATCTCCGATCTTAGAGAAGGGACAAATCGTTATCAAAAGTTCTGGAAAAAACGTTATAAAGCAGGGGTTCCATTTGATGTTATTCGTGAGGCATATCTTCTTAGTGTACAAGATATCGAATGGGCAAGAATGAGTAAGCAATTTAAAACCATCGAGCAGGAGCTTCGATATGGACTGGCAATTGTTCAAAGCAAAATTAATGATGCTTACAAAAAGATGAAGGCACGAGAACAACAGGAGAAGATCAATCAAGCAAATGAAAAGATGATCGCTGAATTGCAAGATGATGTGGAGGTGGAGTTCAAGAAGACAAAAAGAAGCGATGATTACAGACATTTACTCGGCGATGACTAAAGGAGTGGTCACATGGGTTCAAAGTCAAAAGAGGTTTCAAAGCTAAAAGACCTTGCCAATGAAATATATAACAAAGAAGCTATGTTGGTTGGAATTTTGTGGAGCCAACCAGACCTGTTTAATATTTACACGGCAGATAAGCTCAACGTGAAAACAATGGCAAATCCGATTTGGGCTTTTTATCTCGGGTTAGGGAGAGAGCTTCACAAAAGGAATTTTGAAGTTTTTGACGATTTTGCTGTTGCAACAGTTGTAACTGAATTAGGGCTTACTGATAAATACGAAAAGTATGGTGGGTACACTCTAATTGAAGAATTAATGCAGGAAAACAAAGGAAAGGAGGATAACATTGAAAGTTATTTTGAGGATGTAAAGAAATATGCGTTAATTCGTGAATACTATAAACTGTTTGGGGACAAAGTCCTCGAAATCAATGACAAATATAATTATAGAGAACTTAATCGCAATGAAATTTCAATTTATTGGGGCGACAAGCTTAATGAAATTGACATCAAACATAACGACACCAATATTGAAGCATATAACTTAGTTAGTGGTCTTGACGAGTTTATTGATTTGCTTAACTTGAATCCAGATTTGGGCATGCCTTTCTATAAGGCAAAAAAGATGACAGATATCATAAATGGTTGGGCCTATGGCACACTTTCAATTTTAGGTGCATTCTCTGGCAACGGCAAATCGAGCTTCGTTATGGAAAAGATAGTTATGTCCTGCATCCTTGAAAAAGAACGGTTGGCGATAATTGCTAACGAAATGGATTTAGCTCAATATAAAAAGATGCTTTTGATTACCGTAATGGGAACGGAAATGTATGAGATTTATAAAAATTATTTTGGAGACAAAGTTCGCTTTAATCGTAAGGCGATCAATAGAGGAAACTTTACAGCAGAAGAAAAACAAAAGCTCAAGCTTGCTGTTGAATGGATTAAGGAAAAAATTGACGGCGACGACTCTCTCATTAAGTTAATTCCACTTGAAGACTACACAATGGATAATGTTGAAAAAGTTATCAGGAAGTTTGCTAGGAGAGGGTATCATCGTTGGATTATTGATACAGCCAAGCCATCTGAAGGCGGAGGAAACAAAGATAGGTGGCGAGTGTTTGTGGAAGATTTTGATCGACTGTATAAGCTCGCCCGAAAGAATGGCGGCGGCCTTAATCTTGCAATGTTTGCAACCGTACAACAGGCTGATAATTATGTAGGAAAGTACTGGCTTAACGAGCAATGTTTGGCCGATGGTAAAAAGATTAAAAACGTAGCAGACCTAGTATGGCATCTTCGTCCAGTCTATCCGCAGGAGCTTGAAGGCGGGACACACGAGTTAGAGGTTATCAATTGGTATCCTCTTAGTGAAGACCCGTTCAACCAAGACGAAAACCAAGAGTCTAATGATGATGTAGAGGTTGTCGATTTTAGTGGCGTAAAGATGATAAAGAAAAGAATTAGATTGAAACCCGGAAAAGTTTACTATTTGCTATTTACAAGTAAAAATCGTAGAGGAATGACTAACCTCACTGGCTTGGATGTGTTGGTGATCGAAGTTGATTTTAACGCAAATCGTTGGCGTGAAGTTGGTTGGGCGAAAAATGTTCGTCGGGACGATTTTGCCGCATAAGCAATATAAAAGCCAATTAAAGCGGTGATAGAATGGCTATCAAAGATTTGTCTGCAATTAAGGAGAGGATTTATGAAGAAAACAAAATCGAAGAGATTCTTGAAGCGCTTGAGTGTGAACATATAAAACTTATTGGGGGAAGGCGCTACGAATGCCAGTTGCCACCAAAATTCCATTCCAGCAATAGAAGGAGCGTTCAGGTTTATTTAACCGAAACGCTCCCTTCAAAAATTCGCAGTAAAGGGATATCTGGAGATATTTACACGCTTGTAGGTTATATTTTGTATGAGGCCACCGATGAAGAAGCATTAAAAGAAGTGCTCCATCAAGTAAAAGCGTGGATTTGCAATCTGTTCGGCTGGAGTGAATATTTGGAAAAAGGAGACGACTTCGAAGAATCCCCTCCCCAAAAAGACTATCTCGCATTTTTAAGGCCAATACAAAAAGAGAGGAAAAAGAGAAAAAGGTTACGAGCGCTAAGAGACAAAGAAAATGAAATTCTCGACAAAGAAAAAGTATTTAGTTGGTATAGGCAAATCGGGGCACATGTATCTTTTTTGGAAGATGGAATAAATGTTCGAACGCAAAAACTATTTGAGATCATGTATGACATTGAAACAGATCGCGTAGTTTTCCCGATTTATAACTCGCGTGGAGAATTGGTTTCTGTTAAAGGGCGTTACGTCGGCAACGACGAATGGACGATGGAGAATATTAAATATTTATATCTTTATAGCTTCGACAAAGGTATTGAGCTTTTCAATTTGCATCGCGCATTGCCACACATCAAAAAGAAAGGCGAAGTTATTGTATTTGAAGCTGAAAAGTCGTGTATGAAAGCACACCAATACGGATTTAAAAACACTGTAGCAATAGCAGGGAGTGAACTTAGTCCTGTTCAAGCGCATCTGCTTATTACCCTTGAAGCTAATATAATTTTCGCCTTTGACAACGATATGGATGAGGAACATGTCAAAAAACAGGCAAAGCAGATTCGAACACGAAAATGCTTTTGGATTCATGACACTCTTGGTCTTCTTGGAGATAAGGATGCACCTGTGGATAAAGGGAAAGACGTGTGGCTCCGACTATACGGAGAGTGCATAAAAACAATTTAGCGGAGGTAAGTTGTGAAAGAAGCTGTACGGAAGTTGTTCGTCTGTGTATTATTGATGTCGATGGCATCGTTCTCTGGCGAAATAGATGCCAAAGAAAATATGCAATTGGATAACGATCTGGAAAGTAACAAAGTATCCGAAGCATTAACCCCAATTCAATTTACCTACACGGTGTACCAAGTAAGACAAGAATCCCAAAGACAGCAAGTCGAAGAAGTTGCAGAAAAAACTCAAGAAGATTTATTACAAGATTATATAGAAGAGGATTTATACTGGCTCTCTCGTATCGTTTCCGCCGAAGCAAAAGGTGAATCTGAAGAAGGACAAATTGCTGTTGCGAATGTTGTTCTTAATCGAGTTAATCATGATGATTTCCCGGACACGATTAAGGACGTGATTTTTCAAAAAAATCAATTCTCGCCTGTAAAAGCAAAAACTATTTATGATGAACCAACACCAGAAGCAGTCGAAGCAGCAAAAAAAGCATTAAGTGGAGAGAAAGTTGTAGACGAGGGCGTATTGTTTTTTTATAATCCTAAAATTGCTCCTAAAAATAGCTGGCTAAGAACAAGGAAAGAGGCTATAACAATTGGAAACCACAGATTTACATATTAGTTGAGGTGATGACAATTGGCAAGAAGAAAAAAGATTGAAGTTGATTTTGAAAAAGTTGTAGATGCATTTATAGGTCGTAATTTTAAGGATGGTAAACCAATGGTGACTCAACCACGCTTCGGTCACACATATCGGGTTTCAGGTGAAGATTATGTTTTTACAGAAGAAATTTTGCAAGCTATGCTTGCAACAGGTCGCGTCAAAGTGATAAGCCAAACTGACAAATTCGTAAATCTAATAGGCGTTGTTGATTAAGGAGTTGAGCATATTGGCAAAGTGGATAAAACGAAATTCAATTAAAGTCAGTGACGATATGTTGCTGATTGAAAAGTTGGCGAAAGTCAGAGGTATTAAAAATCTCGATGAATGGATGAATCCTCCTTCGTCTTATATGAACAGTCCATATTCACTTGAAAATATTGATGAAGCAGTACGAATTATCATTGAGCATATTTACAAGCAATCAAAGATCGTCGTTGTAGCAGACATCGATACAGATGGTGTTTGCTCGACGGGAATTATGTTTAGATTTTTAAAAAGATTGACGCCCAATGTCAGCATTATCCATGCACAACGGAGCAAGGGGCACGGACTTGAAACTGTTATTGATTTGATTGCAGATGATGTCGACCTTGTTGTTGTTGTCGACTCATCTTCTAATTCTGTGGACGCCTGCAAAGAACTCAGCGAAAAAGGTAAGCCAGTAGTTGTTATTGATCATCATAAAATTGAAAGAAATAACCCGTATGCTGTGATTGTAAACTGCCAGTTGGGTTCTTATCCAAATAAAAGTTTGTCAGGTAGTGCGATGTGCTACAAGGTGTGCCAAGTTATTGAGGATTATATGGGCTTGCAAGGTCTTGCGAATGAGTACATTGATTTAGCTGCCGTTGGTCTTGTTGCTGACATGATGGATGTCCGCAACATGGAAAATCGTTATTTAATCTATAATGGCATGAATAACATTAAAAACATCGGAATAAAAGAAATTTTGCGCCAGAGTAAAATTGATTATAAAGAAGGAATCAGATCAACAGATATTAGCTTTAAAATAGCACCAATTATTGGTGCATGTTCTCGTTTCGACAAAATCGAATTGGCTATCGAACTTGTTACGACTGAAGATGAGGAAAGAGTCAAAGAACTTGTAAAAGAAATGATTAAATTAAATGAGAGTAGAAAAGCCGAACAGAAAGAAGTTGTTGAAAGGGCTACTGAATGCATTGATAATTCGAATAATGTAATCATCTATATTGATGATGAAATTGAATCTGGCTTTAGAGGGTTGATCGCAACGGAACTTGCGGAACGATTCAGTAAGCCAGTGTTTGTTGTTTCGAAGGTTTATAACAAAGAGAAAAATACTTATGAATACAAGGGAAGCGGAAGGTCTATTGGTGTAATTCCTCTTCAATCTCTTTGTGCAGACTCGGGTCTTTTTATTGAAGCTCAAGGCCATGAAAGTGCTTTTGGAGTAAGCTTTTCAGTTGACAACCTAGATAAGATAATATCCTATTTCAATGACACTTTAGATAGTACAGAAGACCTCCAAAAAGTCATTGAGTACGATTTGGAATTATCGGCCAATAACATTGAAGAAATGGACATCATGCAAATCGAAAAATTTTCAAGAATTGTTGGTCAAGGCTTCCCTGAACCAAAGTTTCTTATTAAAGGGTTAGTTGCCGAAGAAAGTTACACAAAAAAGTTGGGTGATCATGTCAGAGCGGTTATGGGGAAAAGCAACGACACTGTCAAAATTAACTGTGAAGGAAATTTCGCTTTGATGAAGTTTAGAACCCATGAAAACTATGCAAAAGAAATTGAAGATCATTTTTATGATAAATCAAATTTCTGCACTGAACTCGACGTGGTTGGAAGTCTTAACCTTAATAAATTTTATAATCGAGGATTGAAACGTTGGGTGACAACCAAACAAATATTTATTGACGATTTTCGTATTGTGGAGTGATCAAAATGTTAATTGTTTATTACTCCAAAACTGGAAAAGTGAAAAATTTTGTAGACAAATTGGCTGAGAGAGGCTTTGTTTGTAAATGCATTTTAGAACATGATGTCGTCAATGAAGATTTTGTTTTAATTACTCCAACGTATGGATATGGCGATATTCCAAATGCTGTTGAAAACTTTCTTGAAAAGAACTCGTCTTATTTAAAAGCGGTTGCGTCAAGTGGCAACATGATTTGGGGTCTTCATTTGTTCGCAAGGAGTGGAGATAAAATTTCGCAAAAATACAACGTCCCACTTCTTCATAAGTTTCAGAATCATGGCTTTGATTCTGATGTAGACATTATTGCTGAAAGGGTGTTGAGGCTTGGCGAATTGGATTCGACTTAATAATGAGGTAAAAATCATTAAAAATGGAATGTATCAATTTGAAAAAGACAAAGAAGCTGTCCGTGACTACATGATCAACTTCGTCAATAGAAACACGGTTTTTTTTCATGATCTTCGCGAGAAGATCAACTACATGATTAAGAATGATTATTGGGACGCAAATTTGTTTGATATGTACTCTTACAAGCAGATCAAATCAATTTTCCAAAAGGCGTATAGCTTCAAGTTTCGTTTCCCATCCTTTATGAGTGCTTTTAAATTTTACAACAATTATGCACTTAAAACGAACGATCAAACTAAGTTTCTTGAAAGGTATGAAGATCGTGTCGCAGTCAGCGCCATGTACTTCGGGAAGCTTTACGCTAGATATGGCAATGATGCTATGTACCAAGAGGCGATGCGTCAGGTCGTTAATTTAATGGAGCAAAATTATCAGCCTGCAACGCCTACTTTTTTAAACGCTGGTGTGAGTCGCGGAGGAGATAAGGTTTCTTGCTTCCTAATCTCAATCCCCGACTCAACAGAGGGAATCAATTACGCGCTTAATGCATCTGCTCAATTGAGCCGTCGCGGAGGCGGAGTTGGAATTAATTTAACTCGCTTGAGAGCTATGGGAGAACCAATCAGAGGTACAGAAGGAGTTGCAGGCGGCGTAATTGGTGTTGCAAAAATGCTCGAAGAAACATTTACTTATTTTAATCAAAATGGTAAGCGTGATGGCTCGGGAGTTGCTTATCTTAACATTTTCCACGCTGATATCAACCGTTTCCTCGACACCAAAAAAGTCAATGCCGATGAAAAGATTAGATTAAAAACTCTTTCCATCGGTATTATTGCCCCAAACAAATTCTTCGAACTGGCGGAAGAAGGAAAACCATACTTCGTATTCTACCCCTATAACGTATATAAAGAATATGGAATTGAATTAAATGATATGGATATGAACGAGTGGTACGACAAATTAGTTAATAACCCTAACATTAAAAAAGATAGGCTTGATCCTCGACAAATGCTTAATAAAGTAGCTCAAATTCAACAGCAGTCAGGATATCCATATTGGATTTTTATTGATAATGCAAATGCAGTACATCCACTCAAAGATATTGGACGTATTGAAATGTCCAATCTTTGTACTGAAATTTTCCAATTGCAAAAGCCGAGCGATATTAAATTGAATATGTATGATGGAATGAGCGAATGGGGTCAGGACATTTCCTGCAATCTTGGATCGTTGAACATCGTTAATGTAATGGAAAATAAGAAGATCAAAGAAGCCGTTCATTTAGCAGTTAACGCACTAAACGTTGTTGTTGATGATACAAATATTGAAGCAGTACCGACTGTGGAAAATGGCAATAAAAAAGTTCGCTCCATTGGTTTGGGTGTAATGAATTTGCACGGCTTTTATGCCAAAAATGAAATTTTCTATGATAGCCGTGAAGCAAGAGATTTTGCGAATACATTTATGGCAACCGTTCGCTTTCATGCTATTGAACGCTCGATGGAGATCGCAAGAGACATGGGTATTGTGTTCTCCGATTTCGATAAATCCGAATATGCAAAAGGTGAGAATGGCAATGTGTTCCCACAGTACTTGAATCGAAGCTTTGAACCCAAAACCGAGAAAGTTAAAAAGTTGTTTGAAGGCATTCATATTCCTACGCCGGAAGATTGGAAACGTCTTATGGAAGATGTTCAGAAGTACGGAATGGCGAATGGTTATCTGCTTGCAATTGCTCCAACTGGCTCTATCTCCTATGTTCAAAATGCAACGGCATCTGTTGCTCCGATCACAGAGCAGATTGAAACCAGAACGTATGGCGATAGTGTAACGCATTATCCAATGCCGTACATGACGAATGAAAACATGTTCTTTTACCAAACGGCCTATGAGATCGATCCATATAAGTACATCGATCTCGTCGCAACGATTCAGCGCCATGTCGATCAGGGCATTTCGACTACCCTGTTCGTGGACTCTAATAAGACAACGGAGGATTTAGTAAAACTCTATATTTATGCTAACAAAAAAGGACTTAAAGGCCTCTATTATACGAGAACAAAGCTTCTTGGTGTAGATGAATGTGTGTCGTGTCAGGTTTGATGCGAGGGGCGCTTGCCCCTCCAATCTAATTCTTCAGGGGGAGATCGTTAAATGTCCAATACAATCAGAGCAGTAAATTGGAATAAACCAACCAGCGATTATGTTCTGACTTTTTGGGAGCAAAACCTTAAGCAATTCTGGATTGACACAGAGTTTGTTCCTTCAAAGGATGTTAAGGTGTGGAATAAACTCTCTGAGGCGGAGAAGGAAGCATATAAAAAAGCACTTGCAGGCCTTACGATGCTTGATACTGAGCAGGGTGGGGAAGGAATGCCGCTAATTCTGCTTCATGTGAATGACCTTCAGAAGAAGGCCGTTCTGTCGTTTATGAGCGCAATGGAAGAAATTCACGCGAAATCGTATTCTACAATCTTCACGACTCTTGCGGAGCAGTCAGAAATTGACGAGTTGTTCGATTGGGTTGAAGAAAATAAATACCTCCAATACAAAGGAAAGAGGATTTCTGAATATTATCGGAAACTCTTCAGCCCTAATGCTTCACGAAAAGATGTTTACATGGCTATGGTGGCTTCGGTATTTCTGGAGTCATTCTTATTCTACTCAGGTTTCTTCTATCCGCTGTATCTGGCAGGGCAAGGAAAAATGGTTGCCAGCGGCGAGATCATCAATTTGATCATTAGAGATGAAGCTATTCATGGTCTGTATGTCGGACTTTTAGCTCAAGAGATTTATCGTAACGAATTGACAGACGAAGAAAGAGCAAAAGTTGATGCAGAAGTGCATCAGCTTCTTGACGACCTAATGACGAATGAAGACCTGTACTCAGAAGAAATTTACGCCGACATTCAAATGGACAGTGAAGTAAAACGTTTCTTGCGATTCAATGCGAATAATGCATTGATGAATCTTGGTAGAGAGACATATTATGATGTCGAAGAAGTGAATCCCATCGTGCTCAATGGTCTGAGCACTCAGACAAAGACATTTGATTTCTTCAGCAACAAGGGTAATGGTTATCAGAAAGGTAAGGTTGCACCGATCACTGATGCAACTTTCGCCTTTGTAAATAAAAAGTTATCTGAAGTGGAGGATGATATTTGATGGCAAAAATTATTAAATTTGAGCAACCGAACTGTCCTCAATGTCGTATTGTTGATGGACTCATGAAGCATCTTAATCTTGTACAGGATGAAAAGATCGATATTGTATGTGATGAAGGCGCAATGGAATTGATTGAAAAGTATAACATCAAATCAACTCCAACGCTAATTTTGGTAGATAATGAAGGGAACCTGATTGACCGCGTATCTGGTGCAAATAAAGATGCAATCGTAGAGTTATTTGCAAAGCGAGGATAATATTGCATTCGAAGGGGAAGGCTTTAAGCCTTCCCCTTTATTTTTTTGCATTTTTATCCTATAATAAAAATACCCAAGAAAGGAGTGATATAGTGAACAAACGCAAAGCAATTATCTCAATTGTTGGCGTAGCAATTATTGTTGTGGGAATTTTTGCGTTAAATAAATATAACGAAGCTAAAGAAGAAAGAGAGCGCAAGAAAGAAATAGAGTATTTAGAAAAAGAAATCCAAAGGTTAAAAAGTATCGAAAAACAATTTGATGATTTGTTCGGTCCGATGGACTAATAGGGGGTAGGCGAATTAAGAGATAGCCGGGAAGAAGGTCATATAACAGCAAACTATCGTTAGACTAGGCTTGTGTTCTTTTGTGATACGTAGGACATGAGCCTAACAGATTCATTTTTATATTGACAAATGCCAAGGAAAGTACTATTATGATATTAATGATAATAAGGGGTAGTGATACATGATTCGAACAGAAGTATTTAGAGCGTTGGTTGGAAGCCACAATTATAATCTCGACGACGAGACACGGGTTTCCTTACAATGAAGTAGGAGGAGTATGGAAAGTAAACAGCATCTATGAAAAAACTATTGTATTGAAGCGTGGGCCAGTAGGCTTGGGTGTTAATGAGGACGAATTAAATAAACATTTCCGCAAAGTTAGCGGCCAAACAATTGATGAACATAGCATGCCGGAGGTTACATCGAAATCAATTTCAAAGTTTAAAACATTTTTTAAAAAGATGTTTGGCAACTAATAAAGATATTTTGAATGCCAAATAAAGAAGGGAGAATGTAAAATGCTAAAAGACATTCGTAAAAATCCGATACTGCTCACTGACTCGTACAACCTTAGTCATCAACGATTGAAGGTAAATACCGATTGGGAAGTATCCCACATGTATAATCGGGCAAAACCAATGATTTTCTTTGGTTTCTTGGAGAACATCAATTCGTTCCTTAGTACGAAAATTACCCACGATATGATCGATGAAGCCGAAGAAGGAGCAAGGCGGCAAGGGTTGATCTTCCCGCGAGAACTGTGGGAGAGAGTTGTTGATGAATGCAACGGTTACATTCCGATCCGCATTCAGACTGTTCCAGAAGGAACTTGGTGCCCGACTGGTACGCCATTCGCCCAAATTCGTAACACGGTTGAAGGATTTGGGGAAATGGTGACGTGGTTCGAAGCGATGTTTATGCACAGTTATTTCCCTTCGGCGTGTGCAACACAGGCGTTTCGCATGAGGAAGTATCTTGAGCAGAAAAAGCGCCAATACGGATATGGCGACAGCTTTATGCTTCGTCTGCACAGCTTCGGCTTCCGGGGGCACAAGAGTCTCGAAGATGCATATTGGGCGGGAAGTGCATGGAACCTTTTCCTTCATGGAACCGACGACTTCCATACTACGGTTCATACACCGAAGGAAGCGAACATTGTGAGCATTTCTGCACTGGCACACAAAGTTACCCAACAGTTTGACGATGAACTGGAAGGGTTCAAACATGCGATTAAGGCGACTGCTGACGTAGGCGAAAAAATTGTTGCTCTGGTCATCGACACTTACGATGCGTATCGCGTCATCAATGAATATTTGATTCCTCTGGCGAAATACGCTGAAGAACTTGGTGTCCACATCGTCATTCGTCCTGACAGCGGCGACACATGGGATCAGGTTGTAGCGGCATATCGAATAATTTCGCGCCACTACCTCCCGATCAAGAATGTATCTGCGATTATCGGCGAGAATATGGACTTTGAAAACGTAAAGAAAGCCGATGCTTACTTTGAGCAACATGGTGTGCCGCTGAATTTTGTCAGCTATGGTGTTGGCGGAGGATTTTACAATTACATCACACGCGAGACGCAAGGTTGGGCAATGAAGACAGCCTTCTCGAATGGAAAACCGCGCATGAAATTCTCTGAGAATCCGATCAAGCGCAGTATTCCGGGAATAGTTGGCCTTTACAGAAATGAATATGGCGACTTGGTTGTAGGGGCAGAAGAAGAAGTTGAACTGGAAAACAATCTTTATGAAACGATCTATTGGCACCATGATACATTTAAGGCTCCGGTTATGGTGCCATATTGCGACTTGCATTGGCTGGAAGTTCGTAGTCGCGCACTGTCGCAAAATACTGAGCAATCGACGATTTATTTGTCTCAAAAGATTCGCGACATGATCGGAGATTTCCAAAAACTTTACAGAGACAAATTTTGATCGGAGGGAAAGAACATGAAAAAACTTTTGAATGACTGGACGCTGTTTGAGAAGATTTGGCTGGCCGCTTTTGCGGCCAGCAACATCTATCTCTTTTTTGCTTGGGGAGATTCGCTTCTCGGACTGATCTCGTCACTTTCGGGAATGCTGTGCGTAGTGTTGGTCGCGAAAGGGAAGATTTCCAATTACTACTTTGGAGTTGTCCAAACGGCTACCTATGCCTACATTTCATACACATATGGTCTATACGGCGAAGCGATGCTGAATGTCCTGTTCTATCTCCCGATTCAATTTATTGGTATTTACATGTGGAATCGTAACAAGACTAACCAAGCTGTCCTTGGCGAAGATGTTCAAGTTAAACGACTGACGAGAAGAGGTTGGATCATCACTGTATCTGTGTCAGTTGTGGCTTCGGTCGTTTACGCTGAACTGCTAAGGGTGATCGGCGGACAACAAGTCAGACTCGATTCTGTAGCAGTCGTCCTCTCAATTATTGCGCAAATTCTTATGCTTAAACGCTATGCAGAACAATGGGTTCTGTGGATTGTGGTGAACCTCCTTTCGATTGCGCTTTGGGTCATTACTCTGGTCAACACTGGCGGAAATGACTGGACGATAATGGCGATGTGGAGTGCCTTCCTCGTCAACAGTGTCTATGGGTATGTGAACTGGCTTCGTATCGAAGGCAAGCAAAATAATTGACATGGAGGATCACATATGGGAGTCGTTACACATGATTTGGTTCTGATTGGATACAACATTGGATTCAAGTATTACGATGAAAGCGAGTGGGACAAAGATAATAATTTATATGATAAATATCGCCTGAACGGAGAGAGTGAGTCTGGCGATATGGTAATCATCATGGACGTTATGTCAGGCAATTACTTTATTGTCGGTAAATTGGTCAGCGTCAATTACGCAAACTGCGATGGGTTAGGTGTAGTTGTTTTAGATGCTGATAACGAAAAGTTTAAGGCTGATAAGCAAGAGGTAAAAGAATTTATCAAGCAAATTTACGGAATCGATGTCGAGCCGACATACATCGCAATGACTCACTACACATGATAAGCATGGAGGTTAAACAATGAGTAAAGTTGGAATGTACGGAGGAAAATTTCTCCCCTTTCCCCACATGGGACATGTTTATGCTATGACTGTGGCGTCCACTATGGTAGACGAGCTTCACGTCATTGTCTCGTATGATACGGAGTACGAAAAAAAGTTGTGTAAAAAAGGCGGGAAAGTGGATCATGTTGATTATAAATTGCGTGTGCGATGGTGGAAGCAATTGACCAAAGACATGCCGCATGTCAAAGTCCATGCGGTGCACGAAAAACAAACAGGTCAATTTTCTGACTGGGAGAGAGGGGCAGAAGGAATCAAGAACGCTATTGGAAAGCCGATTGATGTTGTATTTAGTTCCGAACTTTCCTACACACCTATCTTTGAAGAACTTTACCCCGGAGCAAATCATATCGTTATTGACTCGGAAAGGTCGGCATACAACATTTCGGGGACGAGAATCAGAGAAGAAGGCGTTATGAAGCATTGGGATATGATACCACGAGTTGTTCAGCCGTACTTCGCAAAAAAAGTGGTTGTTGTCGGCACGGAAAGCTGCGGAAAATCGACTCTCGTAAAGAATCTGGCCGCACTTTACAATACGTCATATGTTTCGGAGTATGGGCGGACATTCTATGAAAAATTTGGTAGTTGTGAAGATGTTACGATTGCTAATGACTATCCAGAGATCGCCTTTGAACATAAGTATCATGAAAAGGTTGAGCTTCAGAGGGCTAATAAAGTTCTGTTCATTGATACCGAGGCTGTTGTGACACAATATTATTCTAAACTTTACTTAAATTCGAGAGAACATTTGCCCATTCAGCCCATTCTCGATGAAATTATTAGGATGCAACAATATGATTTATGGCTTTTCTTGGAGCCTGACGTTAAATGGGTTGACGATGGAACAAGAACATTTGGGGAGCAGGTAATAAGAGAGAAAAACAATAAGTTTTTGAAATCTCTTCTGAGAGAGCATGATATTGAGTACGTGACAATCTCTGGCGACTATAGCCAGAGACTTGAGAAGGCCTTTTATCATGTAAATAAATTAATAAATTCTTGAGGTGAAACGATGAAAAAATATATCTATGATGAAGTTTCAAGAAATCGTTTATTTAATGGAATGATTTTCAACGTTGATGAAGTGAAGATTAAGGTTAACGAACACGAAAAGTATCACACGTATCACACTGTGGGTCTGCATCCAATTGAAAGTGTAACCGAAAAGTGCATTATTACACGACAGGTAGTTTCTAAGCGTCCATGCGCTGTTGCGTTAGTCAAACACATTGAAACAAACGAGTTCTTCATTTTGAAAGAGTTTCGTGTTGGCGCAATGAAAGAAGAGTGGGGATTTGTTGCAGGGATTATCGATGAGGGCGAGACAGCTTGGGATGCAATTATTCGAGAGGTTCAAGAAGAAATTGGCTATAAGCCTAAACTTGTTGAACAAATTGGGGAATCGTTCTCGTCATCTGGCTTCACAGATGAACATATCACATACTTTTATATCGAAGTTAGTGATACCATGAAAGCCGACAAAAGAACAGACAATGATGAATTTATTTCCGAAATGCTGGTTGGTTTGGACAACATCAAAAAAATGATTGCTTCAGGCGCCATTAAAAACAATCATGCAAAAGCATGTTATCTTCATTATTTGCTCAGTAAAGAAGGAACGCAGTGAAATGAAATATGTATTTTCCATTCTCGGAATTGTCGTTGGCGTAATTCTTGCGGCATATGCTGGTATTTGGTTGTGTTTTATTGGTGGCATTATAGACATCACCAAAGATGGCGTAAATGATATTAGTATTGTTGGCATTGCATGGGGCGTCATCAAAATTCTAATTGCGTATCCTGTTGGATATTTAACATTCTCGATCTTTACCTTCTTATATTATGCTGGCTACAACATTACAATTCATAGAAGAGAGATCAATGCTAGAAAAAGGCGATAAGGTAGATGTTTATCGTAATTTACGGACAGGAGGCTACTCTGTTCGTAAGGGCGGTATAGTTGTTCACAGGTGCAAAGCAATATCTATTAGTAATCCTAAATTTGTAGTCAGCGAAAAAGGAAGGCAAAGGGTGTTAAAAGAGCGTCAGAAAAATGTTCACGCTGTAGTTCGAGGAGAATTTGAACAAGCGTTTGATAAAGATGTTGATACGAGCGGATTGCATGAAATTTATTATAATCCGTACACAACAGAATGTTTTATCGACAAAGAATCGGGTCAACCCATCCACGAAGCATCATGGGCGTTGATGACGGGTGGAAAAGCATATTACAAAAGGAGCGATGAACAATGACAAAATATCAAGTTGGAGATAAGGTTAAGGTTCGTAAAGATTTGAAGGAGGGAGAGATTTATTCTATGGAAAATGGATATGCGGATGCCGTTGTAGATGTTATGCTGAAACACGCAGGGGAAGTGGTTACTATCGCAGAGGTCGTGGAAGACGATGATTGTACTGCTTACTTGATCGAAGAAGACGGAAAAAGCTGGAACTGGACGGATGAGATGTTCAAAGGAAAAGTCGAAGAGGCAGAGTGTAAATAAAATAAATCTTCAATTGAAAGTTGCAAAGGAGTGCCAGTGAGCATGTGGATTGTTGTAGAAAAAATCAAATATTATCCGACCGTATATGAATGTCAAACGAGGGAGGAAGCCCTGAAAGTGTATGAAGAGCGGAAAGAATCGGCCAAAGATATCCCTTCCGATGAAATTCGTTTATATATTGCTAAAGTTGAGGATTTTTGTGGAGATTTCAATGAAAATGTCCTCCATAGCTATTGGTAAAACTCAATAAAACAGCGATTCAATTGAGAGTGTAAGCACTAGACCTGAGTAAAGGAGAGGTGTTAGATGTACAAGCGTCGGTTCAAGACAAGTTTCCTGAAGAACGAATTGGATTTGCCATATTCGGCAATTCACGACGAAATCACTGGCACATCTAGGTGGAGCATTCATCACAAAATTGTATTTGAACATGAAGGAAAGTATTATCAAGCTTTTTATTCTGAGGGTGCTACTGAATTGCAACACGAATACCCTTGGGAATTTGAAGATGAAGTAGAATGCATTGAAGTCGAGTTGAAACCTGTGACTGTAATGAAATGGGTGCCCAAAGAGCAACAGGAGGGATCAAATGAGATTTAGGGCTAAAGTGCACCTAGAATTGTATGAGGATCGTTCTCTCAGGAGTTTGGATTTGGTTGTTAAATTTAAAATGCCCAAAAAGATTTTTAAAGTAAGACTTGAAAAAACACTTGTCTTTGACGCCACTAAATACGAGAACTTTTGGATAGAATGTGAGTCGCAATTAAATATTGAAAATTTAAAAAAGGCGGCAAGACAAATGGTTGAGGATTATCTTCGTGCCCGCCATAAAGAAGCAAAGAGGACAAGAGTGAAAAATCTTATTAATGAAATTAACGAACAGGGAATCGAAATTGATGTCGAATATGAACCGTCTTACAGATTCAAGATCAAGACTGGCGATGAGGTGATAAAAAATGAAAGTGAAAATTGAATTATCTTCGAGCGAACTGCATGACCATGTTAGATCATATTTGAAGGAGCAACACGGAGAGGTTAGCACTGTTAATTGTGAGTTTGGCACATTCGATCTTGACGAGTTCAAAAAATTTTATGAAAAAAATTACGACAAATCAAGCAACATTCTTCGGAATATGTCCCCAAAACTGTTTTATTTTGCTATTGAATTAAATAGAATGAAACAATTAGAACAAAAGGAATTTGATCCCATTGTTTCGTCTTTCGTTGAAAACAAATTTAACGTAAAAGTTGTATCTATTAATTATTCAATGGTTCTGCACAATTATTATCAAATAGATTCAGCGCTAAAATATGGCGGTCGCATTGACGGAAGCCTAATAGCTGAATGTGAAGTTGAAGAGAAACCAAAAAAAGTTATGTTAAATTTTATTTAATGAAGGCTATGAGAATGGATAAGCGTAAATTGAAGATCGTTAAGATCACTGAAAGAGATGGAGAGACGCCAAAGAAATCACATCCGCACCAAGACTTTTCGTATGATGAACTGATCGGAAAAACTTTTGTTGAAGCATATGAAACAAAAGAAAATTCTTCCATGTTTTTATTCAACGTAAATGAGGATGGCGTAATTATTAGTGATTTGTATCTGCGCACATCATATGTTGTCGAAGTCAAGCAAGACGATAGATCGCTTGTTGTGACAACAAAAAATACTGTGTACTTCTTTGAGATTATTGAACCAAATAATTGAAAGGAGCATCCACTGTGAAGAACTGCACAAAACATTCAATTGAACGGTGGGTCGAACGTATTGTCGGCATTGTTGATGAAAGGGAACGTGCTGAATATATTCGCGCCAACAGCGAGCAAATTAAGGAGCACATGAACAAAACGTTAGATTATTCAAAATTCATTTACAAAGGGCAAATCGGTGACAATATCACAAGGCATTACTATATCAAAGATGACATTATTTTCGTTCTCAATACAACAGACGATGCAATTGTTACTGTCTATAAAATCGACTTTGGATTTCCGCGTGAACTCAATCTTCAGGTCGCCAAAGGTCTTACCAAAGAAATCGCTCGGCTTCTCGAAGAAAAAGAAAAAATCGATATGGAAATTCTTGAAGAAATGGACAAGTTGAAACACGAAGTTGAACTGCTCAACGAGCAAGAAGATATCCTTCGTAGACAGCTTAAGATTATTCAAGAAAAACGCAAGTTTGTCGAGGATTCTATGAAAAATGTAAATGAGGCATCGAGGCTTATTGAGTTGGAAATCAAAAAGTACACAAACAATTTGGTAAACTCTAAAGAATACAAAGATGATTTAAAAATGATTTAAATGCTAATGAAAGGAGCAAGTATATGACAATTGGTCAAATTGTTGATGTATTTAAAAAGCTTCAATCTACATCCAGCAGAACGGAAAAAGAAGCAATTCTTAAAGCGAACGCCAACAATAATGATTTTCGCAAAATTCTGGAGTTCGTTTACAATCCTTTCATCCTCACAGGCATCAAATCGAAGAAGTTGCAAAAATTTGAAAAATACTACGATGAACAATTAGCAAAACAATTTGGCGATGTATTTGATGTTATCGAATATGTCACAAAGAACAATTCTGGTCGCGATGAAGATGTAAAGGTCGTTGCAAGTTTTATTAACGATCATCTCGAAGAGGACGTTCAGGCTTTTCTCCGTGAGGTGTTTACAAAAGAACTGAAGTGCGGCATTACCGCTTCGACAATTAACAAAGTGTACGGAAAGGGAACCGTCCCTGAATTTAATGTAATGCTGGCGCACAGCTACAAAGATCACGGCCACAAGCTGAAAGGAAAGTTTTATACAACACTCAAATTGGATGGCATTCGATGCATAGCAATTAAGAATGGTAACTCAATTCAATTTTTCACTCGTCAAGGACAACCAATTGACGGTCTGGTTGAGATCGAAGAAGAACTAAAGAATATCAGTCTTGTCAACTATGTTTTAGATGGCGAATTGTTGCTTAAACCCAATGGCATGAATAGCGCTGACCTGTTCCGGGCTACGCAAAAGGTAGTTCGTAAAGATGGAATTAAGACAGGTCTGGACTTCCATGTGTTTGACGGCTTGAGTTATACTGATTTTATTTCTGGAAAGTCCGAGTTAACCTACGAGGAACGGCGAAAAGTCCTCGCCAACATGGTCTTTTGCACCGATTACAAGCATATTAAGCATTTACCTGTTCTGTATGAAGGTGAAAATAAAGAAGTAATTAGCGATCTTCTCGAAAGGATAACTGCCGAAGGGCATGAAGGTTTAATGATCAATACGGCGGATGGATTTTATGTCACAAAGCGTACTGATGCACTGTTGAAAGTCAAGGAGATGTACACCATCGATCTGAAGGTTGTTGGGTATGAAGAAGGCACCGGCAAATATAAAGGCACGCTCGGAGCGCTGATTGTTGATTACAAAGGCAATGAGGTCAATGTTGGCTCTGGTTATACAGACGAAGATCGATCTATGATCTGGTCTATGCGTGACGAAATCATTGGACGTGTAATCGAAGTTCAATATTTTATGGAAAGCAAAAATGAAAACGGGGGAATTTCTCTTAGATTCCCTGTATTTAAACAACTACGGGAAGCCGGGAAAGAAGTGAGCTACGACTGATGAGGCCGGAAATGCGTCCAATTAGATTGAAGATACTGGCAGAAATTGATGAGTTAACAGACAACCATTGTAAACCTTGTGCCACTCGTAAGTATTTTGATGACCGTAAGGATTTGACCGGACTACATCATGCATGTTTGGCTTGTCCAATTAGCGAAAAACTAAGAAAGTGCGGAGAAAAACTTTCAAAAGCAATATAAATGCAAAAGAAAGTATTGCAACTGAGTTAAAGATGTGATAATATAATTGATGCAAGAGAGGTTATTCAATAACTTTCTCGGAGCCAAAGAAAGTACTAAATAAATGGAGGTATGTGGAGTGGAACAACGTAAACGGAAGCGCTACTACAAGAATGGAGAAACGGTGTGGGTGAAATCAGAAAAGGCACTTGGGAAGATCAAAGAACTGAACATCAAACCGGAAGAGCAAGTTTACGAAGCTCTGGTTGAAATCATTGAAGGAGAACAAAAGGGCGCAACCCTGAAGCTGAATTTGTGGGAAATTGACAAGAACAAGCGTAAACCGAAGAAGGTGGCTGCCAAAGGCCAAAAAATCCCTACCATCCTGTTCGCAAAGGTTCGTCCTACAGCGATCATCCCGTCGAAAGAGGCAGAAGATGCGGGCTACGACATTTATGCAGACTTCGAAGAATCCTTTATTCGGATCGAGCCGCATGAAACGAAGCTTATTCCGACAGGCATCGCGGCCAGCGTACTTTCGGACTGGTGCTTGATTGTGAAAGAACGCGGTTCTACTGGCTCTAAGGGTATGGCCGTCCGAGCAGGGGTTGTTGATAGTTCGTACCGTGGCGAAATCTTTGTTGCCCTCACGAACGAAAACAATAAGCCGCTCTACATTACGAAGGATTATTCTGAAGTTATCGAAGGCGGCGAAGGGATTGTGTACCCGGCAAGCAAAGCGATTGCTCAACTGCTTCTTGTGGCAGTCCCGAAGGCTAAGACGAAGGAGATCACTTACGAACAACTGCAAGCGATCCCGTCGAAGCGTGGAACGGGCATGCTCGGCTCTTCTGGCAAGTAAGACAAATGCCAAATAAAGTAGTTCAGGTGGGATGTAATTGTCCCGCCTGAACATAATAATGATAATTTCACTTAATCAGACACAAGTGGATTAATGGTAGAAGGCAGATCACAGGAGGCTGTAAAGGCCGATGAAAATTAAAAGCATCGAAGGCTATGTGCTTTTCCCGGCAACTTTCATGTTTGGGATCAGCTTCACGGAGGAAAGTATCGAAATTTTTCTAGGCCTTGTAGCACTCAGCGTCAAATACGGCTGAGACGTGACATTAAAACATTAAATATGAGGTGATACGTATGGCTACAACGACGATCACACAACAAACCAAACGGCAATCGTACAAAGAAGTGAAGAAAACAATCGCTCCTCGTCAAGAGCTTGTGTTGAACAAGCTGAGACGGTTCAAAGAAGGATGTACGGCGAGCGAACTTGCAATGGACATGTTTGTGAAAGGGCAGATTCCTAGTCCAGATCGCAATTATGTTCATCCGCGACTCAATGAATTGGTCGCAATGGAATATGTTGAGATCGTAGGGAAAAGGACGTGCTTAATTACAGGCAAAACCGTTGCGATTTACAAAGTAAAGGAGATCGCAAATGGCTAGATTCACTGTTAAATCAAGAAGCCGAATTGTCGCTCGGTTTTCAATGAAAGAGATGAATACTCTTACTATTGCCCTTGCACGTCTGAGTATTCCCGACATGGAAGATGAGTGCAAGGAGCAAGGACTGGATTTTAGTCAAGTTGAATATGATCATCTAACCTTATTCAAGCAATTTACAGACGTAACAAATCTTTACCCTCAAAAACAATTAGAAACTCCAAAGGGTGAAGATTCTTTGGAGGACGAGAATAGATGAAGCTGTGTAATACTTGCGGTGGACTTGGCGAAGCACACGGCGACATTTGCCCTGATTGTGACGGCGAAGGTGTAAGCAACGCAGGAACATTTACGGTTGGTAGAGTTCGTCGCAGCAAAACAGTAGATATGGAGATTGAAGAGCGAAAAATCAAAATAGACAAGAAGAACGCAAAGCGAACGATTCAAGGGGATGTTTAATATGGTGTTTTACATCATGTTTTTTGTAGTCCTGATATTCGTTTGGTTATTTCTTGTCGGGGCAAAAGCTCACGACAAAGTGATCAAAAAGGTAGAAAAGTTTAAAAATGAAAATCTCAAGGAAATGACGGAGGAGAATCCTGAATGAGCAAGCGATCTATTGGCGCAATTTCTCTTGGTGTCATCATCGTTATCGTTGGCATTATTTTGCTAATGTCTATGGAGACAATTCAACAAGGCCATGTGGGTGTTATTTACAATCGTAATGGCGGTGTGGAGTCTAAAACGCTCGGACAAGGCACACATTTCATCAGCCCGCTGCAACGGGTAACACAGTATCCTGTTGCGCTCGAAACCGTTGAATATACTGATGTTCAATTGGCAACGAAGGATGGCAAGCCGCTTACAGTCGATATGACGTTCAACTACATGAATGATCCCGACAGGGTAGTTGAAATCTTCAACAAATTCAAAGGAGCTAAACCTAGTGTGATCGAACAAGGGTTCATCTTCTCGCGTATCAAAGAGGCCGCTCTTTCTGTTACGTCTAAATATACAATTCTCGAAATCTTCCAGAATCGTGAAGCAATCAGGGAAGAAATTGCAAAGAAGTTTACCGAGGATATGAAGGAACAAGGGTTTACTGTCACGGATTTTGTACTCGGTACTCCTACGCCTGACGAAAATACGGCGAAAGCTATTCAAGCGGTTGTCGATGCACAACAAGCTCTTGAAGCTCTGAAGATTGAAACCCAAAAAGCCAAAGAAATTGCAGAGAAGAAATACATTGAAGCAAAAGGTGAAGCGGATGCCGCCATTGAACGTGCGAGAGGTGAAGCAGAAGCAAACCGCATCCTTTCTCAGTCCATCACGCCGGAATTGCTGAAAAAGATGGAAATGGAAGCTCGCATTCAACACGGTTGGGTAGAAGTTCAAGGCGCAGGCGCAGTTGTTACCACGAAAGAATGAGCTATAAGCCCATCTGGATTATAACAGATGGGCTTATTTTTGAGATCAGCATAGAGGTGATGTGATACATGGGTCAATACGACCTTGTTTATCGCGATCTTGTTAAAGATATTCTTGAAAATGGCGTTTGGGACAAAGATCAAAATGTTCGCACCAGATGGGCAGATGGGACACCTGCATACACAAAAAGCGTCATTTCAAAACAGTTATTTTTCGATGGTACTGAGGTTCCAATTCTGACGACGAAAAAGGTTGCGTGGAAATCGGCCATTCACGAATTGTTGTGGTTCTACGTCAAGCGTACTAACGATGTTACTTACCTTAAAGAAAATAACGTGAAAATTTGGGACGAATGGACAAGGTTAGACGGAACGATTGGAAGAGCATATGGTTATCAGCTTGGCAAGCTGGTTCCGATTCACAGGAATGGCGAACGAGTTCTTACGAATCAAGTTGAGCAATTAATTTGGAGTTTAAAGAATGATCCTGCTTCACGTCGTCACATCATTTCACTTTGGAACATCGATGATTTGTGGGATATGCCGTTGTATCCTTGCGTTTGGCATAATCAATGGCTTGTTAAGCAAGGGAAACTTCATCTAATTGTGGGTGTTAGGTCGAACGACGTTGCTCTCGGCCAGCCATTTAATGTGTTTCAGTATTATGTTTTGCAACGGATGATTGCTCAAGTTACTGGTTATGAAATGGGAACCTTGACATTCAACATCAATGATGCTCATATTTACGAGCGGCACATTGATGCAATCAGTGAACAAATTAGCAGAAATCCGCATAAAGCACCGGAACTTTGGATTAATCCAGAAGTAAAGAATTTTGATGACTTTACAATTAACGATTTCAAACTTATCGATTATAAGCACCATGAACCAATTTCATTTGAGGTGGCTATATGATAGCGACAAAAATTTTTATTATAGTGGCTATGGATCATAATAACGCAATTGGCAAAGAAGGCAAACTTCTTTGCCAATTAAAAGATGACATGGGATTATTCGTGGCTGCGACAATGGGAAATGTTGTTATTATGGGTAGAAAAACATTTGAAAGTATCGGTAGGCCTTTGATGGGGCGAACCAACATCGTTCTTTCCAGAGATAGTTCCTATCGTCCAGAAGGGGTCGTAGTTTTACATTCTGTTGAACAGGCTTTGGAGTGGGTTAAAGCTGCAAAGACAGATGTTTTTATTATTGGTGGAGCCGAAATTTATAAACAATTTATGCCTCACGCAACAATGATGTTTGTCTCTCGAATTGACAATGTTTTCGATAATGCAGATGCATTTTTTCCTCAAGTCGATTGGAACGAATGGGAACTTCTTGGAAGCAGATTTTTTGAAAAAGGTAACCGTAATGAATATCCGTTCACCTTTCAAATGTATATGCGTTAATCGCTTTTCTTGACAAATGCCAACGAAAGTATTATTCTAATAACATAAAGCATTTCCTCGGAGGTCAAAATGAATAAAAGAAAGGAATACCATTTGTCAAAATTTTTCGCATTGATTCTCCGACATCAAGCTATCCAGTTTGGGCTTACGCCGGACGAACATCATTTCGTCTCCCTTAACCAATTTATTGATGTCGTGAAAGAAAAATATGAGGGTGTTATTACAACTGATGAAATTCTCTACGTACTTCAAACAAACAAGAAAAGTGGGCACAACAGATTTCAAATCGTCGACGGAAGAGTAAGAGCAACATTTAATCACACATTAAATAAGGAGAAAGGGGAGTTAAAATGAATTTCTTGATTTTTTGGGCTTCGTCAACAATCATTTGTTTCTTTTTAATTGCGCTCTTATTTAATATTGATCATTCGTTCAATGAAGGTAGATTTAGAAAGGAACTTTTGGTAGATGCTGAACTCTCATGGGCAACGATAGTTGTACCCATTCTCATTCCCATGTTCAATATTATCATCTTTTTGATAGGTGTTATAGGCTTCTTGTTTAATTGTCATGAAAGTAGATCGTTGAAAGATGGAGTGAAAAAAAACGAACAAATGATTAAGAAAATTTTTTTCATAGGAGGAAAAAAGTAATATGAGCATGGCTGCACATTACGAACAAGAGCAAGTTTACAGCTATATTCAAGTAAACAGCGGAAAGCACTTCTACGTTCTTAATCCACGTCCAGAGGACATTACAATTAACGATATTGCTCATTCATTGTCCAATCTTTGCCGTTTTACAGGCCACGGAAATCGCTTCTACTCCGTAGCTGAACACTCTATTCATTGTGCAAAAGTTGCAAAATTGCTTGGATTCTCCACTCTTCAACAATTGTATTGTCTGCTTCATGATGCCAGTGAAAGTGTAATGAATGATTTGGCCCGTCCTGTGAAGCAAAATATCCCGCAGTACAAGAAAATTGAAGATGCCGTTATGAATGTCATGTGGGAAGTTGCTGGCGTACCAAAGCCAACAAAAGAAGACTACGAGCTTGTAAAATTGGTTGACAACACGCTGTTGATTAATGAGATGAACCAATTAATGTCGGGTTCATATGACGAATTGGACATCGAACACAAAGATGTTTTCGTTGACCTTTCTGTTGGTTTTGGCGCAGGCGAAGCAAAACAACCGTTTCTTGAATTGTGGGCGTCTCTAACTAAAGAATATTACAATCAGCAGTTTAGAGAAATATGTGGGGAGTGATGATGACAATGGCGCATCGCACGTCAAAAAAAGAGGCTGTTGATCTTATTGCTTATTGTGCGCTCGCATGTATGACCAAGAAAGGGAGAGAGGCTCTTCAAAAGGTTTTTAGCAAAGAAGAATTTGAAACAATGTTGAGAACAGTTGATAAGATGTTTGACAATGACAACCAAAAGTTGGAACGGTTTATTATCGACAGAATCAAAAAGCTTAAGACGAAATTTAACAGCAACGACAAAAATGCTAATTAAAGTTCAGGGGGATATATATGAAGACATATACTACAGCACAACTCATTGAGACATTAAAGAATGGTCAAGCCGCAGAAATGATTGAACCTGTTCAAGATATTATCGTTAAAAGAACGAGCAACGGTTTGATTATTATGAAGGATGCTCTATCTGAAAAACGTATTGGTCAACCGCTGCCTTTAACTCCAATAGTTTTACAGGGAGTTTGGCGCAAATGTGCTGAAAAGGTTAGTTTTCAAGGAGCTATCGAAGCTCTTAAAGAAGGAGAAATTGTTTCCTGCAAACTTGGTCAGGAAATTTGCGCTTATGAAAGCTTAGATGAAATTGTCGCTCTACGCGAAGTCGTTGAAGGCGAATGGTATATAGGTGAATTGGAGTGAACTGTATTGGCAAAAGAAATTCACCTGTGGGGCGATGGTAGTTCTGTCAGTTCTGGTGACGAAAAGGGTTTTGGTGGCTATGGATTCATCCTGTTGTTTGGCGATTTTAACGGCGTAGATATTTCTACAGAATACGGTGACAAAACAAAGATGCTTGTTGGTTGGGATGGCTCCACTAATACGACCAACCAGCGCGAAGAAATTAAAGCAATTATCAATGGATTGAAGCGCATTAAGCCCAACTCTGCGCATTATCCAATTCAAGTGTTTTCTGATTCCGCTTATCTCGTCAACTGTATGAAGCAGCGCTGGTACGATAAATGGCGAACAAACGGATGGAAAAATTCAAAGAAAGAGCCTGTCGAAAATTCCGATCTGTGGGAGGAACTTCTTCAAGTAATCGAAGATGGATTCCTGAAGATCACATGGAATAAAGTGCGCGGACACTCGAAAATTTTTTATAACGAGGAATGCGATAAGCTTGCGAGACTCGGATTAGAGAAAGCGAGGGGAAAACAAAATGTCAAAAAATAAAAGAATAATTGAAGTTTATGATGAAAACAGTGGATGGAAGGAAAAGAGCTAGGTGGATATTAAGAAGGGTGATATCGTCCGAATTTTTGAACCCACTGGTAAACGTATTGAAGTCGATGGTCAATTTACGTTTGTAGCAACAAGCGATAGTTATTTTAACAGCGAACTTGGGGTATATCAATTTGATTTTGATTTCATCAAGCATTAAGGAGAGCAACATGAAAAAAATAACTTGCACAATTATTGACGCATACAACCATGCAGACAACATGGGGAGAGTAAAACTTTATACTGATAATAATGGCGTAAGACAAATGTTAAGAGAAAATTCATTTTATGTTTGGACAGAAGAATTTGCATCTGCCACTGACACGGCCGTTCTTGTTTTTGCAAAGGATTTAGCTGTAGACAGCAGGGGATTGCTTTATTGTGTAGATGGCGTAGATGTTCAAATCTTGGAGTAGGGGTGGATGCTATGCAAACGGATGGGCTTTTGCAGTTTGATGAAAACGGACGACTATACATCAATCATGATTGTGAGGCCTGCAAAAAATTTCCGCTGGAGAACTTAAATGAGGCGTGTTTAGAGTGCGGCTACTCACGCTCTGAACTCATCCAGCTTGAAGGGCTGGTCAATCGAGCAAATAAAGCTATCGATATGATGAGTAATGCTTTAACAGAAGAAGACGGGAAAGAGATCGATGTACGTGAAGTATTCCTGCACGTCAAGGAGATCAGACTTGGCGGAGATAAGCCTGACATGATCATCCTACAAGACTTGGATATGACCGATGGTATTCGCGACCTTTCTGATCTTGCAGAACACATGGTTCGGGTTATTATTTATCCGACTAATATGCGAATGATCGAAGGTGTTTACGCAGTATTCGACAGCGATGTTGACGTTGATGAAGATGATAACTAATTCAAATTAAAGCTGAAACATGGCGGTGAATAAAAATGAGATTTTCAAACGAAATTAGAGTCAGTGGAGAATTTATTAAAGGAACTATTAAAGAGGCATCTGGCGAACAAGAGGGAAAAAGGTTTAAACTTTCAGACTTCAATATTTCAGAATTAAGTTTAAGCCCATTTAGATCAGAGTCGGATACACTTCGAGAAATTGCTGACGAGCTTTTGCAATTGGCAGATAAACTTGACGAATTGAATGGTGCGAATGTCACCGACGGAGATCGTAAGGGAGACTAAAGTCTCCCTTTGACTAAAGCCAAAAAAAGTACTATAATAAGATTGAGGTTGCTAATTAATGAAAATATTAAAGAATTTTATTCGAAAACTTACGTGTAATCACAATTGGAAGCCATACTCCTGTTACTCCGTTTTAACGGAAAACGGAACTGCATATGTCGTTAATCTTTACTGCCCCATTTGTGATAGTTTTTCCAGTTGAATTAACATTTATTGATCCCAATGTCCAAAAGCATCACGAAGAATTAGGTGAGAGAAGATTTGATTTTTGCGAGTTAGAAAAAATTACAACTAAGAAATATTGAAAAAATCAAAATCCTGAAAGACAAAATTCTAAATAAAACGTTTCTTCTATTGGGAGTGATGATTGAAGATGTATAAAATGAAGCCGCTATTATTGAACAATAAGTGGTATGTCGAAGTTGAAACAAAAGAGTTTGGTAAAATTTTATTGCTCAACAAAAAATCAAACTTACCAATTCCCATAACCTTCGAATCTGAAGAGGAAGCATTTAATTATATAAAAAATAAAGGAAAGAAGTGATTGATGTGTCTCAAGCTGAAAAACAACTGGAGCAAATTCGCGATTACATTCTTAGTCGATACAATCCAGAACATTGCGCATACACCGAAGAAAATTCATCAGGAAATGAAACAGATGTGTTTAGCGATGGATACGACTGTGGTGTGTCAGAAACCCTGTATAAAATCGGGAAGATGATTGGGATGGATTTGCCTGAACCCCTCGAACCCGAGTGGTAATTTGTAAAATAATCTAAAAAGGTGACGAGAAAACATGAAAGGGTGCTTAATCTGTAACGCTAAAAATCATAGCTTCTATGTGTCATCCGAAAATGTTTACATTTGTCCAAAGCATCGCGAGCTATTAAAAAAGGATAATGAAAGCGAAGCAAACAAATACAAGAAGAATAGATTCATCATCGATGGCAAGGTTGCTTATATGTCAATTTACGATTACCAATATCGTGAAAAACCATATCGAGCTATCGTTGACCCCGATGACATTCCCATTTTGCAAGAAATCAGATGGTATGAAGACAAACATGGCTACATTGTAACTTCCGTTATCAGAAACGGAAAAAATTTAAGGGTTCGTATGGCAGATTTCATTATGTATGCACGTTATGGCATTACATCTCCCATCTATCATGTCAATTGCAACCCTTACGATTTAAGAAAGTGTAACATTCGAATCAAAAAAGATCAAAGATGGATGAAGTCATCTATCAGACATATTGATTAAGGAGAATTGCATTATGAAACATTTGCGTACAAGCCAAATTTCACAAGAAGAATATCAAGAGCTTATCAAGCAAAGCGAAATGGATTTAGTAAAAGAAAAATATGATCGTCCTCCATATATAGGCATTAAGCCGGAGAAGGCTATCGAATTGTCTGTGAAAGCTTCAAAAACTAATATCAAAATCTTAAGCAAGAAACTTTCTGATATTGACAGTTTTTTGAAGTGGTTCACCAACTCAGATAAATTTTCAACGACGATATATTTGGCGATCTTACGTGATATAAGCAGAATAAATAAAAAGCTTAGACAGCATCAAGAAAATCTCAAGGAAGCTTTGGAGGACGCCAAGATATTAGGGATTGAAATTGACGGATAAGTGCCAAATAAAGTATCATACTACAAAGAGGAGGTGAATCAGTTGCGCAGGAAGTCCTCTCACACCAATCTGACCGAGGAGCAGCTTGCATTGATTCGAGTTAAACCGGAGGATACAGCCACGAGGCTGGCAAATCTCCCGTACACGATTACTCCGAGGCCAGAAGAAAAGCCGCCACGAGGGAGCCTGTGGTGTCCGTATGAGGCTAAGTGGAGCAAATTCATCACCAACCATCCCAAGTTTCCCGAGTCTTCTTACCCAAGATGCGAAACATGTGGAATCTCTGTTGAAGATTATTACGTGAAATCAACAAATAAACTGTGGGGCGATATTACGGAAAAAAGGGAAAGAAAAAAGAAAGAAAGGAAGTAGATATTATTGTGTAAAGCTTCGCTCTCACATGCCGAGCCAAGACAATATGATGGATTCGTAAACCTCCATCTACACACGGCTTACTCTCTCCTTGATGGAATGAGTAAGCCTGAAGATGTTATTGCGAAAGTTGCATCACTGAAGCAAACCGCTGTAGCTGTGACAGAACACGGAAACGTCTTCTCCGCAGTTAAAGTTCACAAACTCGCGAAAGCGGCCAACATTAAACATATATACGGAGCGGAGTTCTACGTCACAGAAAACCGTTTCGTTCAAGATAAAACGAAAAAATACTACCATCTTACTGTACTGGCAAAGAACGAACAGGGAAGACTTAATATCAATAAGCTTGCATCGTTGGGCTACCTTGAAGGCTTTTATTTTAAACCACGTATTGACCACAATCTTCTCAAGGAGCACAGCGAAGGCTTAATTGTTCTTTCTGGTTGTATGGCCTCTGAAGTTCAGCAAGCGCTCGCCGGAGGTAAGATCGGCGATGGTGACATTGAGATCACAGAGGCAAATAAATTAAAAGCCAAAGAAATTATCGGATGGTATAGAGAGGTTTTTGGTAACGATTACTATCTTGAGGTTCAGGCCCACAGAGACTATCGTCAACAAAAGCTGAATCGAGCAATTGTTGATCTGGCCGTTGAGTTGGGCATCGAGTACGTTGCAACAACCGACTCTCATTTTGTTAACGAAGACGATCTCGAACTACACGGTATCTTTATCCAGATTGGAACAAATCGAGAGGCGGGAGAGACTTATCAGGATACTCATATCATGGGCGCTCACGAAGTCATACAGAAGTTGTGCGGTTCTTTAACTACCGAAGAAGCTGAATTGGCCGTAAGAAATTCGCTGTTGATTGCCGACAAGTGTAACGTTGAACTTCCGCTTTCCGAGCCGATTATTCCTCACGTCGACATTCCAAAAGGCTTCCCCGATCAAGTTTCCTATCTAAAGGAGCTTATCAATAAAGGATGGAAGCGCAGAGAGATCAATAAAAAACCTGATAAAGAAAAATACAAAGAACGGCTTATGTATGAGTTTAACGCAATTACGAAAATGGGGTTTGAAGGATACTTTTTGCTTGTCGAATCCTATGTCAACTCTGTAAAGCGCAGAGGCATTGCACGTGGTTCGTCTGGTGGTAGCCTCGTTGCATACCTGTTGGGCATTACCGATATCGATCCGATCCCTTACGGCCTGTACTTCGAACGATTCATTGATGTTGGCGCTCTCGATCTTCTGGAGAAAGGTCAGATCACTCGGAAAGAATTGAAAATCCCGGATAATATTGTTGCCTAAAGTGTGCGATGCATAATGGGCTAGTAAACATTGAAAGGAGATGTTTACATGCCTAGCAAAATAATATTAAGCGATGAAGAAAGACAGAAAATATTAAATTTATACAACATTGAGAAGAAAAGTGTTCGATCTATATCTAAACTTTTCAATTATTCTTACACTGTAATCTATAGAGTAATTAAGGAAAGTGGTGTTCCTATAAGGGGAAATGGTTTTACTGCAAGGAAATATGAGTACGACATTCATTTTTTCGATGTAATTGATACAGAAGAGAAGGCGTACTGGTTAGGATTCATGTATGCTGATGGATATGTGACCATAAGGGGAAATACAATGCAAATGTGTTTGACTCTTAGCACAAACGATAAAGGGCATCTCGAAAAATTCAAAAAGTCTTTAAAGAGTAATTTAACTATTCGCGACTATGTTAGCAACACAACGTTTGCATCAAATACTCGCTACTCTAGGCTCACGGTATCCAATAATCATATATGTGAACAACTTATAAAAAAAGGTTGTACTCGCAATAAAACAAATGTAGTAACATTCCCCACTAGCGATGTTGTACCAAATCATTTAGTCCATCATTTTATCAGAGGTTATTTTGATGGAGATGGTTGTCTTACAGGTAGCAGACATAAGAAGAGAGATGTTTTTGTGTATCAAATAAAAATCATGGGCACAAAAGAATTTCTTGAAGTATTGCATGAAAAGCTACCTGTAAATCGAACACTGTACTTAAGACAGAGATACGACGACATGAAATCAAATAACTGGTGTTTAGAGATCGGTGGCAAAAAACAGGTTGAATCTATTTTGAACTACATGTATAAAGATGCCACTATTTACCTAGATAGAAAGATGGATGCATTCAAAAAATTTCAACAACTAGCCTAATATGCATCGTTACGCACTAAGCAACAAATTGTCGTCCATAATGGAAACATTATGGATTATCAGGTGGTGAACTGCTGGAACGTCCTTAGAGCCTCGCATACCACAACGCAATCCGAAAGGATAATCGTGAAGGTTCGAAAAATGTGAGGATTGGACAATCAGCAACCAAGCCCCTAAGTGTTATGTATAGAAATAGCATATGGGGAAGGCTCAACGACTATCCCTGCGGAGGGAGTAGGGCAAAATTTGCTCGAAGTGCCACCCACCCTAACGTAAAGACGAGGGTGAAGATATAGTCTAGCCCCACTCTTAAATGAGTGTTAAAGTATGCCGAAAGGCAGGGTGTATGCGGTAGACACTGACATCTCTACACGTGACCGAGAAAAGGTAATCAACTTTATCGTCAAGAAGTACGGCCAAGACAAGTTCGCAGCAATCGGTCAGTTCGGTTACATTTGGGATAAATCAGCCGTCAAAGACGTTGGCCGTGTTCTCGGCATTCCGTTCTCCGTAACCAACCAGATCACTCAACAAATGGGTGACATGACCATCGAGTACATGCGCGAATCTGGAGCGCTGCGGGAATGGTTTGAGAAGTACCCCAAGCTATTTGAATATGCAGAAAAGATCGCAGGCCTTCCGAAATCTTTTGGCGTCCATCCTTGTGGCCGTGTTGTGTCGATCAACGAAACCACGCACTACACCGCAATTGCATCAAATGACGGTGTAATTGTGTATCAGGGCGACATGGATGACGTTGAGGATTTGGGTCTGGTTAAGATTGACGTATTGGGCCTGTCAAGCATCGACGTTATCTATGATACGTTGGAGATGATCGGCAAGGATTACGAATATATCAATCCGGCCAAGCTTGATTTTACTGACCAGAACATCCTTAACATGTTCAAGAGCGGAAATACCGAAGGGCTATTTCAATTTGAATCAGCAGGCATGAAAGAGACACTTCGACAGGTCAATCCAGACAGCATCATGGATTTGGCCGTATGTAACGCCTTGTTCCGCCCGGCGTCCATGAAGCATATTGAACATTATGCAAAACGCAAGAGAGGCGAAGAAAAGTACGAGTTCCTTCATCCCGACTTAAAAGAAGTCTTAGCATCAACATACGGCATCTTCGTCTTCCAAGAGCAGCTTATTACTCTCGGGAGAATTGCAGGACTTCGTAACCCTGACTCAATCAGAAAAGCGACTGCAAAAAAGAAAATGAAAGAAATGATTGCCGTCCGAGATGAACTGTTTGAAGGCCTCCGCAAAAGAGGATGGAACCAAGAACAGCTTAATACGTTGTGGGAGATCATGATTGACTTTGCTTCATATTCATTCAACCTCAGTCACGCTATGGCGTATGCAATTATTGCGTGGATCATGGCAAAGTTAAAATACTATCATCCAGTTGAGTTTATGACAGCTTTGCTCAACTCCAAGATTGGCAAGACGGAAGAACTGTCGCAATACATTGCCGAATGTAAACGAATGGGCATTAAAGTACATGTCCCGAACATCAATGAAAGCCAAGGGTATTTCGTCGCTAATAATGGTGAAATCACTTTTGGACTCCTTGCAATTCGAGGCATCGGCGAACCTACAGTCAAGCTGATTGAAGAGGTGAGAAAGTTTAACTTCGGCAAGCCTATCACTTCCATTAGAGAGTTCAATGAAGTGTATCAAACGATTCCTACTATCGAAACGATGCCAACAGACGCACTTATTAACCTCATTAAAGCTGGCGCTTTCGGGAAAAACAAGAACGAACTACTGATGGAAGTGGCAGAAGCAACATATAATCCGACAAAATTCACTGAAAAGAAAGGGGTTCCGTCGAAATCAGACTTCGAAAAGGCTGGCTATAAGATCACAGATGAACAATATAAAGATAAGGCGCTTCGCACCAAGCTGTTTAACGATTTCAAATATAAAGCCTATCTTGAGAAAGAAGCTGTCCGTAAGAAAAAACATATGGACGAGTTCGCCAACAAATACATTAAAGACGAAGAAAAATATGAATTTGAAACATTGGGCGCTTATCTAACTGTCAGCCCCTTTGATAAATACATTTCTGCCATTAAAGACTTCTATTCCTATGAAGATGGCACAGAAAAGATTCTGGTCGCTGGAACAATCATTAAGAAGGAAGTCAAAAAATCTTCGCGTGGGGGGCAATACGCCAAGTTCAAAATCCTTACTCCGCATGGTGTTGTTGAAGCAAAAGCGTACTCAACACAATACAGCGAATACAAACACCTAATTGAAAAGGGTTTATCTATCGTAATGCTCGCCAAGCGGAGCAAAGACGAAGCTATTGTGTCTAAAATGAAAACATTTGAAGAATGGGTAGAAACCATTGAGCAAAAGAAGCGAGCAAAAGAAAAGGCATAATAAATAACCATCCTGTATTTTGGCTCTTACACTCCTACAAATGATGCCAAATATAGGAGTGGTTCGAAATGAAGCTTAAATTACTTTTGCCTATGGCTGTGTCCATCAATAAGCTCTATATCAATGAGTACCAGTACGACCGTAAAACAAAGCAACGTGTTCCCACTGGCCGCAGAATCCTCTCTAAAGAGGGGAGAAAGATTAAGGCTATGATTCAAGGTCAGGCAAGAGTCCAAATGCTTGAACAGCCAGAATGGGATTATGAATACACAAAAGACAACTTTATTTATCAAGACGCCGTTTTCTATTTTGCTCGACGCGGCACAGATGACAACAACCAATACAAAATCCTTAATGATAGTCTCGAAGGAATAGTGTATGACAACGATTCTAGGGTTCTAGTTAGAACGCAGCGCATTGTTTACGATCCATCGAACCCAAGGATCGAATTGACTCTCACGCCCGTCGAGTTTGTCGGGATTTTCGAAAACAAAGACATTCTCAATAAGTTCGCATCAAGGTGCGAAGGATGTTCTAAATATCGTAATGGTTCTTGCTCCATTCTGAAGGACTCTATTGCCGGAACTGTTAGGGGAGAGATCGGGAGCATCCATAACCCCGTCTGTACAGCATTTAAACCTAAAAAATAATCATCTTGCGACTACCATGTGGTAGTCGCTTCTTATATTTGACATACTAAAGACCTATATTTTATTATAATAATAGTAACTATGATAACTATTGTTACCACTTTCCAAGCAAGGAAGTGCGAGGTGTATTATTGTGGCTCAAAACAAAAATTTTAAAAAATTTCCTATCAGATTAGATCGATCTTTTTCAGAGGAGGTCGATAAGTGCGTTTTCTATACTAAAAGCCCCTCAAAGCATCAATACATTCTCGACGCAATAAAAGAAAAAGTGGAGCGAGACAAAGCAAAACTTAAAGAACAACAAATTATTTTGAGGTGATATTTTTATGGATTACGCGATGAACAACTTGTTTGATTATTACAACCAAAAGTATCCTTTGCCTAAAAATGATGTTGAAGCGATAAATACAATTATTCGGGTCTATCAAACAGAGATAGGAGATTATAATGAAAAAATTGGCGAAGGTATCGGGGAAATCTATAGGGAGCTTCTAGGCAAAGGTCAGCCTGCATATTACTGGTTTCTTGAAGCAATCCATAGAACTTCGAAGAAAAAAGAAGAAAAACGATCTTTCGGGTATATTGTTGGCACCTTAAGAAACTGGTCCCTATATGGATTTGGAAACACTTTGACCGGAGAAGAAGAAGAAGTATATGATTTTTTCATGGAGGTCACTGGCACACAATTAACGAGTGAATCGAGAAAAGTTATAAGTCATTTGATGGGTACATATGGGGCACTAAAGCTAATGCGGTCAATAGCTGCATTGAGAGAAGTTGACGCATCCCTTATGTATGCCGAACTTCTAAGACGTGTTACGGCTGAGAAATATAACGAAAACCTGGGCTTGGGCAAGCCGAAAAGAATCAACTACATCACCCCACTAAACGGACTTCCTAATCCTAATAGGAACGTTAGAAAATACAATCGCTCTACAGGCGATGAATTAAAACAATTAATTCATCATGTAGAAGAATACTTGAAAACCAATGGAATTAGTACTCCTACAGATATCGTCAATTATTTAAACGCCAATGGTTTTAACAAATTTACGCAAAAAAATATTTCAAGCTATCTTGTAACAGTAATGAAAAAAACGAATAAAGTGGTGAAGGTCACAACAGGACAATATGCCTATGTAGAAGGTGACGAGTAGATGTTGCAATGTCTATATTGCGGCAACAAATATTTATATCATTATAAAGAATGGCTAATTTATGAGAAAAAAAATATCTGTTGATGGGAAAATATCAAAAAGATCATTTTCCAGAAGTATAGAAGAAGGTAACGCTGAACTTTCCGAGTGTATTGTGTGCTCAAATTGCGGAAAACATCATTTGTTTAGTCAATCAGATGAAGGATATATTACTTCCTTAACGAAATACGATCAACAATGATAAATGATAGGAGGTTAAACATGGAGCATGCCGAAATTTTCGAGATAAAAGTCGGCGAAAAGATGCCAGTATTTCAAAAGAGTCTCGAAAAAATGAAAGGACGAGACGGCGCGGTCTTTGAGGCAAGCGAGTTTAATCAAGGGTATAACTTCTTTATTCATCTTGCAAATATTTCGTTTATGGAAAAACACATATTTCAGACGGAAAGAGTTCATATGCGAGTTCTTCAGGGTAGCGATGGTTTAGTTCTTCCGATGATGCAATTCGGAAAAACCGGATTAATGTTTGAAATATTATTCGATCCAACTCTCTATGATGATAATCGAAGCTTACAATTTACAAACCGAAGCAACATACTCACCATGATTTTGATTGAAAGCACCAATGGTATCGTCAAAGCTATTCGACAATGCAATCTACCTTTGAAAATGATTCAAATTTGTAAAGAAGCTTGGGCAAAAGCAATACTTGACCCTGAATACAGAAAGAAGCATAACGAATGGGCCGAAAAGATTTCAAGATATCCTCTACAAACTCTTTGGAGTAGGGCCACCAAAGTAGGAGAATTGGGCGAATCATATAATCTTGAAGACATAAAGATTCCAAATCAATACAAGCCAAATAAAAACATCCTATGGGGGCGTAAAATATGAGTCGTAATCAACCTTGCTTTTGCGGAAGCGGTCTAAAAACAAAAAAGTGTCATCCTGACATCGAATCTAATAGCGCATTCGCCAATCTCATCCGCCTCTACAAAGACGTAGACACGGCAATTGCTGATAAAGCGGGATCGGTCAAGTGTCGCAAAGGATGCTACTTTTGTTGTCACGAACATTTTAATATCAGCCCAATAGAGTTTTATTACATTATGTACAATATCTATAAACGAGACGGTATGGATAAAGTTCTCGAATTGACTGAGAAAGGATACAAATTTTGGAATGACTTTAAAGCGAAGTATCCCGAGGATGCAGCTAATCTCGAAGCAAACGCGACAGGCAGAAACTTTCACGAAAAAGGCGCAGCCAGACTGTTCATGGGCATCGAGGATGACAGGAAGAGATTCAGCGAAACTCCCTGCATCTTTTTAGACGATGAGACAAAGTCATGTAGCATTTATGAGTTCAGGCCATTCATCTGCCGAGTCTTTGGTGTTGGCTATACAATCAAAATGGATATTCCTTTCGGCTTGTGTGAGTTGATTCAAGATGGCCTCGAATATCAAAAGGAAATGGTCGATCTGACCGATTATCGTGACCGTGAAGTTTCTCTTACCGTCGTACCTGTCAAGGATTTCGGCGTAGTGCTTGAGCGTGGATATCCATTCTTTTATTTCTTTAAAATTCAATATGGTAAGATCGATGTCACCTTGAAAAAGATTGATGAATACAAAAAGTTTTCGCATTCGGAAGTAATTTCCATGAAGATTCAACGAATGCTTAAGTGAAGTGCTATCAGAAGTTTATCCATATATTTTCACAAAAGCCGTCTTTTGTACAAATGTATATAAAAATAAAAAAGCGGTAGCAACCAAAAAATTGCTACCGCTTTTGATTATTTCTTTTCGTTGCCTTCGTCTTTCCCTGTCAGAAGATCGATAACAACACCAATCGTTGATTCTACAATCTCAGCGATTAACTTAGAATCAACTTTATTCTTGATCGACGCCGGAAGCTTATTGTAAATTCCTTGTACAATATACGGCTCATTCTTTCGAAGAGATTCGACTAGAGCGTCTACAATCGTCTCTTTTACTTTATTCGGTTTCTTAAAGAAGTAAATTGCAATAATCGCCAGAACCAACAGAACAACAAGATATTCCATCTTATAAGCACCTCCTCATAATGTCGGCCAATTGTTACAGAATAACTTCTGTCGTTCCAGTGAAGCTATCCTGTTTGGCTTTGAGTTCTGTAATTGCGTCCTGAATACGTGACACCACCGTATCTACAAATGCATTGGCTACCTTTTCCGCGTCGACTCCATATTGCGCCTGAGTAAACACTTTGGTCACGGGGAAATCTCCCGGAAGGTATTTGAACATGTCGCCGAGTGTAGCTACTGGAGCTTCCTCCCCCTCTAAGATCAATTGCCCGCCAATATTGATTGACACTTGACCAAAATCATTAAACAGTTCAGTTTCGGATTCTTGGATGTCATCAATAGTGAGAGTTACTTCATAATTGTTATTAGCCAACTTCTTGTCGATTACAAGCTTCATGATTCAACACCCCTTACTATTTCATTTGCGAAAGAAGCTTTTGCAACACCTGTACGTAATCCCTTAATTCTGACTTAGTGAATTTTTGCGTAACAACAAATGAGATAGTATCGTCAATAGTGTCCATCTGAACCTTTTCAATATCGTCTTCAACAATAACCTTCATTAATTTTCGCTGATCCGCATTGATTGGAAGCTCCACTTCGTTAATGACTTCGTTGTAATCAGAGTATTTAACGATGACTTGCATAAATCATTCACCTCCTTACAGGTTTCTGAGAAGCAAGTACAGCTTGGACACCAGCCCTTTATTCGTTTTCCAACATTCTCCTACAGACTCGTAAATCTCCACTCCTTCTCCGCTTTCGACAACGCCATCAATAGTGCAGGTAGCAATACCATACATAATTGGAGTAGGCCGCGATTCCTTCTTTTCTTTTTCGTCAGCAGATCGAGCATCATTTTGCTCGACCTGCTGGTTTACGCGCTTTCTCGCCATGTGAATCCTCCTTTCTTTTATTTCTGTGTTCTACTCATAATTGCAAGGTTAAGAACAGCAAGCTCTCCTGCTGACAGGCTCCCTTTGTTTACTTTCTCAATCCAATATTCTGGACTGCTAATAACAGGAGAACCATCGACGACAACCTTGCTGTATTTGTTTACAGCATTGATAATGACATCTTTTTGCCATTGCTCAAGCTTCATAGGAACATCATCCTCACTTTCATTAGCATTTGTACATTCGGCTAACTCATTTACAACATCTTGAATGAACTGTTCTTTGCTGATACCCATGACCTTCAGAGCATTTTTAAAGGGGTCTGTTTTTCTTTGTGGATCAAGTTCATTATGACCAATGATATGTTTCTTGGGGTCAAGATTAAATCTGTAACACAAATAAGCATGATACCAAACATAGCGTTTATATGCTTCTTTGTTGTTGATGTTACCTTTTTTATTTGAATAACAAAGTTCAACACCAATAGCGATATCGTTAGCGTCATCTCCAAACAATTCGTTATCTAAAGTTTTCTCATACAGAACATGCCATGCCTTTTCTGGTTTTCCCGTTGTGGCTGGAATACATTCGATAATTTTCTTGTCGTCAATAAACGTGTGAGCCGAAGCACTCATGTCATTTGCTGAATTAGTGTAGTAATTTACATTCCCTGATGCCGTGCTACCGTCATTGCCCGTGTCGTGAGATACGATAAACCCCACCCTTGGCATCAAAATTCCAGAACGTCTTTTCGTTCCTTTTGGCAGATACTTCGTTTCGATGTCATACTTCATCTTAAACGACATATGGCTCCCTCCCTTTAAGGTAATTTTCGATTTTCACCATTGTTACTTGAGCTATTTGTGTTGTCTATACTAAATGCGGAATATTTTCCTTTTCTGGGCGAGAAATGCTCAGAAATCTTAATGCCCATAAATGCACCCAACTCATATGCCAGCAACATCAATACATTGTCAGAAATATCTCCAACGCTA